>Ga0209816_1000144_pt1 | contig 57928 bp, 59 predicted proteins | sample CoawatmetaG01DNA_FD_187509 | JGI IMG/M metagenome (GOLD analysis project Ga0209816, IMG submission 187509) | Marine microbial communities from the West Antarctic Peninsula - Coastal water metaG017-DNA (SPAdes) (version 2) | ecosystem: Environmental > Aquatic > Marine > Coastal ...
ATATATATACAGAGGTCCGTAATTCTAATTATGAAATGCCAATATTACTGCAACTATTATATAAAGCGAGTTTTAATATTGATAAATTTCTAGAAAATAACGAATACTTATTACGCGAAGAAGCAATAACAGATTTTGTTAAAAATTCTTCGGTATGTGAAAAATTAGATGAGATTATGGATATGTTAGACATGAAGAGTGTAAAGAATAAATGTAAGTTTGACCTAGATTTTCCAACAAAAACAATTATCAAGGCATTTGAACCATTATTATATTTTTATATTGTGTCTGAATATTCAATGCGACCTTATAACAAACGTATATTCTATCGTAATTTAGTTCAATATAAAATATTACAATTTGCAAATGAAAACCCACCGTTTGGTCGAAAAATAATAAAATCGATCCGTAGATATGATTCTCAAAATGATGGAACTACAACAAAATGGCGTCATAGTTATAACGAGGAATATAAACCCATAAATCCGGCACAATTTCCAACTATAAATGTTATGATTCGCTATATTATTCGACATGGCGTTAATGATGATGATGATGATGATGATGATGATAGTAGTGAAATTTATGATCACGGTGGTCATTATCATAATAGTGAAATTGATGAGGATGAAGAAGAGGATGAAGAAGAGGATGAAGAAGAGGATGAAGAAGAGCATGAAGAAGAGCATGAAGAAGAGCATGAAGAAGAGCATGAAGAAGAGCATGAAGAAGAGCACGAAGAAGAGCATGAAGAAGAGCACGAAGAAGAGCATGAAGAAGAGCATGAGAATCCGAGCAACGAAACGCAAATAGAAGACAATGACAGCGATGAGGGTGAAATTATTACAACTATATCACGACAAATTATCTTTGACAGTGAAGACATTCAGACTTTAGAAAGTGGTGAAGAAAAATAAAATTTATTATCGTAACATAAAAAATATTCAGTTATTTATGTTACATTATATATGAAATAATTACTCTACAATAAGTCTTGGTACGATATTGATTGTTTGGAGTTCTTGTGACATGAGTTTATACGCATATGGAATATCTACCAACGCAAAGTCAGTAGTATTATCACACGTTTTACAACTATGTATAGTGAATTTATCGTGTGTGAATGACTTGTTGTTTCCGTCATTATACGCAGCAATCATACCGCACTTTTTACAAATATGGACTTTGTATTTATCAGATACATCATATAAACGTTCTCTACAGAATCTAGAAATTCCATGAGACAACATAACATCACGTTCCATTTCTCCAATACGGAATCCACCATCGCGACTTCTACCTTCTGCGGGTTGTCTTGTAAGATTTACCATTGGACCAATTGAACGACTATGTTGCTTGTCATTTACCATGTGTTTCAATCGTTGGTAAAACACTGGTCCCATAAAGATATTTGTTTCCATTTGGTCGCCAGATAATCCATCGTATAATACTTCATTACCATAACTTTCATAACCCAAATTCAATAACTCTTTGGAAATGGTTTTTATATCCAAATTACCGAAACTAGTTCCATCACCAAACATACCGATTTCTAAGAGTACTTTTCCTAACAATGTTTCTTTTAGTTGTCCAATAGTCATTCGCGAGGGAATCGCATGAGGATTGATGATGATGTCCGGTCGAATACCATCTTTGGTGAACGGCATATCGCATTCCGGAATAATATTACCAACCGTACCCTTTTGTCCATGTCTTGATGAAACTTTATCACCTAGAACAGGTTTCCTGAATGTACGAATACGCACTTTGGCAAAATTATAACCATCACCATTACGACCAGTGTAATTCTTATCAATATATGTTTCTTCAGAAGTTCTGAATGTTTTACTTTGGTCTTCATATTTAATGGTTTTTGTAGGATCATTTCGGTTTTCTTTAATAGGAACAATTTTGGCAATAATAACATCACGATTTTCAACTAATGAATTCTCTGGAATAAATCCTTGCGTGTTCAGTTTGTCATAATTTCCAAATTTCACACCTTTTGTTTTGGCCGGATTTGGTTTACATCGAATAATCTCGTCGCGAATAATGTTTTTATCTTCGTCCTTTTCCGTATGGTAAATTGTAGTACCAAATAGACCTCTGTCAATGGAACCTTGATTCACTAGAACCGAATCTTCCTGATTGTAACCACTGTGTGACATAATTGCTACGTGAATCTGTGTGCCAGATGGGAGTTTATTCAATTCAATGAAATTCATTAGACGTGTATCTACCAAAGGACGAGATGGATACGTAAGGACATACGCAGTCTTATCCATGCGCTTATCGAAATTTGTCGCATATACACCCATTGCCTGTTTACCCATAGCACACTGATAGGTATTTCTAGGTGCCTGGTTATGATCAGGGAAAGGAATACATGAGGCAAGAACTCCGAAAATGACACTCGGATGGATTTCACAATGCGAGTATTGTATAGAAGCATCCTGATGTAAATATCCATTCTTGTTCTTCATTGCGATAGTAGAATAATCTTGTTCTTCTGGATCAATATATTCAATTACTGAATCGTCCAATTTACATGCGGTAATTAAATCATTCCATGATAATTCATTTGAACGCAACTTTGAAATCATTTCTTCGGTAATTAGCGCCTTATTATTTTTAACACGCAAAACGGGTCTTGCCAATCTACCACCGTCATTACAAATTCGAATTTCGAGTCTTTTATAATCGAATACAACTGACGTATAGATGTTAATAATACCTTTACACTTTTTCTCTCGAATGTCATTGTAAAATTCAAGGGGACTTTTACTAATACCAACCCAACAACCATTGATAAATATCTTTACTTTACCACATAATTCACCCGGAGTTACTTCATCAACCTTGGTAATTCTCGGCAAGATATAATCATGTAATGAATGACTATTTGTAGGAATCGTTAGATGAGCCATGTAACTAATATTCTTGACAATACCAATTGATTGTCCCTCTGGAGTCTCTGCAGGACATAAGAATCCCCAGGTAGTATTGTGTAATTTACGAGGAGCAATCAATTCACCACTTTTTTCCAATGGTGTATTGATACGACGCAAATGACTCAAACTTGAAACATAAGTAAGTCGATTTAGTACTTGAGCAACGCCTACTTTACTACTGTTTGCCTGCTTAATACTAAAGTCACCTGTAGATAAAGCACGCGATATTCCATTTTCAATTGTCATGGACTTCATGATTTTGTAAATATTAGTCATGTTAATAATATTCTCATAATCTTCTGATGAACGCCATGAACCGTTGTTGATTTCACGAACAACTTGCTTTTGCATTTCTTTCACGAGTTTGTTGAAATAATTGCGGAACAAATTATTTAACAAAGTGCCAGTTAATTCAATTCGCTTATTTAGATACGAATCGCGATCACATGGAGGAATCCATTTCAAACTAGTTTGGAGAAGTTTGTTTGCCATATAACCGAGCATATACAACTTTTGTGGTTTTGTTGTACAATGGGGGAAAAGATCGTTGTTTAACACTTCAATCGCAAATTCACGCTTCTTTTGAGCACCTTTCTCTTTGTCCATGTTAATCGGCGTATACGCAACATAAGTTGTAATATGCGTAATGGCATCTTCTTGTGTCATGTATTTGTTGGCATCAATGACCGATGCTTGAAGACATTGTGTTAGTTCCACCTGTTTATCATCCTCCACGTCCAATACAATGTATTGACAAATGTCTTTATCACTCATTACACCAAGTGCTCTAAATAGGACGAATAGTTCAATCGGTTGTTTTACGCGAGGAATTTGAATAAATAGACCATGTCCAAATCCATTATTCTTACTCGCGATCATTATTTCAATCTGCTTGGGTGAAATACATTTGTAATCAGGAACCGACTTAATTTCAGCATACCATGTCCATTTGGTTGTATTTTTTCCATCGAAACATGATACGCGATTCTCTGCCGCGCGTTCTTGACCCAATACAGTCTTTTCGGATCCTTTTATGATAAAATATCCACCGCAATCCATTTCACATTCTCCAGTGAGAGAGGGATGGATGTGATTGTTTTGCTTTAAAATACAGATTGAAGAACGTAACATGATAGGCATTTTTCCGATATTGATCTTTGGCAAAGTTTTGTAAATAATACGAGGACTATCCATGGTTTCGTTGTTACGAATCGTGTATTTGATATTCAAGTCAATCGCCATTGTAGAAGCATAGGTGAAATTACGCAATTTTGCTTCGTCGGGCAACATAATCTTAGTAGCTCCGTTATTTTCGTGGATTTGCGGAGGATATAGTTTAAAATTATCGAAAGATATGTCTATTTCTAGCATATATTTCTCCTTATCGGGAACATAATCATTTTCAGAATGAATTTTTACAGGATTGAACATTTGGATAGTACGCTGGATTTGATAGTTTACAAAATGATTGTAAGACTCAATTTGATGACGTACTAGTCTCTCCAAATGCTGTCCTTTAAAATAAGATTCTATAATATCAAACGGTTCTTCGGTATAATTACCCAAATGAGATAAAACATTCTTTTCAATTTCATCAATTTCTGGAATATTAGTTATTGTCTCAGGTTCTATTTCTACCTGAACCTTTTTGGATCTTTTTATGCGAACGGTTTTTCCCATTTTCGCAGGTGCGAAATTTGAAATATTCGTTTTCCCCGAAATCGACGAATCACAAGACATTTTTTCAATTGACATCATTTATTGATACTAGATATTAACATATCATATGAATCAATTTTTTATGTTGTTTCGTTAAGTTATAATATTGCTACGAATACATATTATTTGTAATTTGTGATAAAATATATAAATACAACTATTACAACAAATATAATGGCTGAAAAATTTGTTGAAATACTAGATGAAATTCAGGAGCAGAAAAACAAACAATATAGTGATTTTTATCATTATATGAAAATGACAGATCTTTATTATTTTCAACAGCAATTATATAATCCATCATTTTGTAATGAAAATCAAGTATTAATTAATGAACCTATGAAATTTTCACGTAATTTTGATAGTAATTCGACCGGATTATTATCAGAACGATTATTTTCACCTACATCAAAGGAACCCATATCAACAAAAATTCCTGAAATACAACCCATTGTGAAGAAAACGAAAACGAAAACCATTGAAATTGAAATTAATTCGATCGATGATTTATTGAAAATAGTTGATGAAAATGAATACAATGAAGATACTGAATATAACATTGATTTACAATCCTTAAAAAATATTCAAGAAGAACTTCAACAACTAAATTCAATGGTCGGTCTAGATGATTTCAAAGGACAAATATTAAATCAATTATTGTATTTTATTCAAAATCTTCACATTGGAACAGAATCGGATTTTATGCATACTGTTTTATATGGTCCACCAGGTACGGGAAAAACCGAAATCGCTACTATTTTGGGGCAAATGTACTCAAAACTTGGAATTTTGAAAAATAATGTCTTTAAAAAGGTGAATCGTAGCGATTTAGTGGCCGGATATTTGGGTCAAACCGCAATAAAAACATCGAAAGTTATTGACGAATGTTTGGGCGGATGTTTATTTATTGATGAAGCATATTCATTGGCAAATAATTATGAAGGAGATAGTTTTACACGTGAATGTATCGATACATTATGCGAATCGTTAAGTAAACATAAAGGTGAACTTATGGTCATTATTGCCGGATATAAAGAGGAGTTGAGAAATAGTTTTTTTCAAGCAAATCGTGGATTAGAATCTCGTTTTATATGGCGTTTTTATTTAGAAAAATATAATTTCAAAGAATTATATCAAATCTTTTTGAAAAAAGTCCAAGAAAATGATTGGAAAATAGATGACAATAAAAACGAACAAATTCTATGGTTCAAAAAACATTATAAATTTTTTAGACATTATGGTCGCGACATGGAACAATTGTTTTCCTATGTGAAAATATGCCATGGGCGGCGCATATATGGTAATGATGCGGAAAAGAAATTAATTACAATGATAGACATGAATAAGGGATTTGAACAATTCAAAAAACATAGTTCATTACATGAAGATGAAAAACCGCAACTTATTGGGTTATATGTATAATTCGTTAAATATTGTTCTTTAGGTAAAATAAATGAATAAAACTATTTCTATAAACCCTGATTTATTTACATCATCGAAACGAAGGTCAAAGAAAAGGGTGCCAAAAGATAGTTCGGAAATCAAAGTAAAACCACCTGTAAATGAAAAACAAAAGAATAGGCAATTGAGAAAACAACATATTTTACGTCATCTGCGGCAACATCAAGAACAAAATTATAAAAAATTAATGGAACCGGATAAACATAAACCACCCATTCAACAATCATCACAAGAGTTTCAAAGCGATTTTAAAGCATCGGTTGATTATTTTAAGAATTTATCAGAATCACAACCATCACAAAAACATAATTATACATCAAAATATCATCATGTTCCTAATAATAATAATAATAATAATGCGTCACACGTTGTTCATTCTTCAATGGAACCAATTATACACAATGAACCATTTGATGTAAGTAGCGAAAATACTGTACAATTATCAAAACCTGTTTTGGGAAACACCTCTGTTCCTACATGGGGATGTTTAAAAAATGGTAGTTTGCCTACGTTTAGGGATTGGAAACGAGGGACGCAAAAAGTGGATCATAATTCGGATATTACTACTGAAAAATATAATAAAATTACCTCTATGATGAAAGCCAAGACCGAAATCCCACAACCGAAACTACGTTATAGAAAACAAAAGAAAACAATACGACGAACATACAAAGTTGGACGTTCCAAAATTTTTTCAAAAATTTCGGTATTGATTTCAAATAAAACAATACGTAATAATATTATGAATAAGTCCCAACAACTAAAGCAAATTCCAATAACCGATACACGAAAATATTTAGTAAAACATGGATTCATCCGAGTTGGTTCGAGTGCTCCAAACGATGTATTGCGTAAAATGTATGAAACGTGTAAATTGATTTGTGGCGAAGTTGAAAACCATAATTCAGAAAATTTGTTATATAATTATTTAAATGATGTATAAAAACAATATTTACACATGAGAACTGTACATATTGTATAAATATTTATTTGTTAATAAATCCGGTGACTGCTTTTACAATAAATAATATAAATCCAATAGTAGAGACGAAAGTTGGTTCATAGGGTTTATTATATTCGTTTTCGAGCATGTGCTCTTGATCGGTTAATGCGATTTCATAATTATCAACATAATGGTCGTATTCATCATTATTATTAATATTCAGGGACCGATCATATATCGGTTGCTGCATTTCTGTATCCCAAAACTGTCCATAATCATTATATTCATTGTTTGGACATTTTAGTCTTTCTGTGGTGTTGTATATATGCGACATTCTTACTAATTATCATTGAGTTAGATTATATTTTTTATCAAAAAAAACAATCAATTTTATTTCTTGGACAAACTTATTTTTTATGATTTATTTAATAAGTATAAATAGTATAAGTGTAATTATTATAGTAGATGAGTGAGTCAATTTATGGTGAATATATATCTTTAACGCAAAAATATGAAAAAATATACGGAAAAAAATGTATATTGTTATTACAAGTGGGTGCATTTTTTGAAGTATATGGTTTTCGAAATGAAAAGGGGGAGGTTCAAGAAAGCGAAATATGCGATTTTTCTCGCATTTGTAATTTAAACATCTCGGAAAAGAAATTTGAATATATCGACAAACAAGTTTTAATGGCTGGATTTCGCGATTATACTCTGGATAAATATTTGGAGAAACTTACCTTGTCAGGGTTTACCGCAGTTGTATATGTCCAAGAAAAGGTAGGTGATAAAATTATTCGCGTTTTCGATAGTGTTCATTCACCAGGTACATATATTTCTTATGACGAAGGAAACAGTGAAAAAATTACTAATAATATTGCATGTATATGGATTGATGTTCATAAACCCATGTTACAAAACAGAAGTTTGCTAAATAATGTTTCAAAAACGAGGGAAAATATTATTTGTGGTATTGCCATCGCCAATATTTTTACAGGAACATCTTATATTACTGAATTTCAACAACCACTTACTATACAACCTTCTACTTTTGATGAACTAGAACGTGTTATTGCAACACATTCTCCAAGTGAAATTGTATTTATTTCACCATTTGACCAGGATAAAATTAACTCTATTTTACATTATTCGGGTATACAAAGTCGAGCAATACATTGCGTGAATAGTTTAGATTCAGAAAAAGTTGACCATTGTACACAACAGAAATTCATATCTCATTTATTAGGTAAATTTTATGGAGAAGATGCCATGAACAATTGTGTTGAATTTAGTGTATATCCTACAGCAACACAAGCATTTTGTTATTTATTGGATTTTGTCCAAGAACATAATCCAAATTTAGTGAAAAACATAGCGATTCCAAAATTTCACAACAATAAAGAATTATTACTGGCAAATCATACTTTAAAACAATTAAATATCCTGGATGATCACTCTTTAGACAGCACGCAACATGGTCATTTGTCTTCGGTCAATTCATTTTTGAACAAATGTTGTACTCCTATGGGACGACGGAAATTTTTTACTCAATTAGTAAATCCTACAACCGATGAGACTTGGTTACAAAAGGAATATAATATGACGTCCGAGTTATTAGACGAAACTATGTATTCTTATGTATCAAACACGCGGAAAACATTAGGTCAAATACGTGATATTGAGAAAATATGTCGGCAAATTGTCATGCGCAAAATTTATCCATGTAGTCTCTATTATTTACATAAATCGATTCATCATGTACTCTCTATATATGAAAGTATGAATGTAAATCCATCTATACAAGAGTATTTATTGGATAATATAAGTGATATTCAACACGTTATTTTAGAAGTTTCTAATTTTTTAGATAATCATTTGTATTTAGATAATTGTAAATCTGTGTCTTCTATGACTACTTTTGATGAAAATATTATTAAACCGGGCGTGAGTGATGATTTAGATACATTATTAAATAATGTTAAAGATAATAATGAACTATTTGATTATATTCATACGTTATTGAATGAAATTGTTAGGTCTGAAGACAAAAGTAGTAAACCGATAGAATATGTAAAAATACATCAAACTGAAAAATCAGGTGTCAGTTTACAAATTACGAAAAAACGCGGATTATTACTAAAGTCGTATATTCAAAAACATGGGGACGAATCTATTGACAAATTAAATACAAAGTGGAAAGATGTTAAATTAAATACCGCGTCTACCACATGCGACGAAATTGATTTTCCTTTATTGACTAAAATTTGTCGCGATTTACTCCATCAGAAAGATTATATGAATAAACTCGTTTCAAAGTCATATCAAGATATTCTATCAACCTTGGAAAATAACCATTATGAACATTTAGAACAAATTGCCGAATATGTGTCTAGGGTGGATACTTTACATAATAAGGCATATATTGCAAAAGAATACAAATATTGTCAGCCGAAAATAGAGAGTGAATCGGAAAAGGCATTTGTAAATTGTCATGGACTTCGACACGTATTGATTGAACATATTCAAACCAATGAAATATATGTTGCAAATGACATTATTTTGGGAGACAACGAGCAAAATGGGGTCTTGCTATACGGGACAAATGCTGTAGGAAAGACGAGTTTCATTAGAGCATTGGGAATATCTGTCATTATGGCGCAAGCCGGACTTTATGTTCCATGCTCATCATTTGTATATAAACCATATCGCGCCATTTTTTCTCGCATTTTGGGTAATGATAATCTGTTTAAGGGTCTTTCTACATTTGCTGTGGAAATGTCGGAATTGCGAGTTATTTTGAAATTATCGGACGAGAACAGTTTAATATTGGGGGATGAATTATGTTCTGGAACGGAAACTGAATCCGCATTAAGTATATTCGTTGCCGGTTTGACAAATATGCACGAAAAACAATCCTCGTTTATTTTTGCGACACACTTTCACGAAATTATTCATTATGATGAAGTACAAAAATTAGATAAATTGTCTTTAAAACATATGGCAGTTCATTATGATCGCGAACTAGATGCTCTTGTATATGATCGAAAATTGACAGATGGTCCTGGAAATCGTATGTATGGATTGGAAGTGTGTAAATCGTTGTATTTACCCGAGGATTTTTTACAACACGCATATAGTATTCGGCGCAAATATTTTCCTGATACAAAGGGCGAATTATCACATTCAATTAGTAAATATAACGCAAAAAAAATACGCGGCATGTGCGAATTATGTAATCACGACTTAGGTGAAGAAATTCACCATTTATATCAACAAAAAGATGCCGACGAAGACGGGTTTATTCAAACCGAGGATGGGGGTGTTGTTCATAAAAATCACCCCGCAAACCTAATGTCGGTTTGTCAAGATTGTCATGATAATTATCATTCGAATTTAGAGAATACCACGTTAGTAAGAAAAAAGACAAGTAAAGGATATAAAATTGAAGGTCTTTAATGAATCTAACGGACGGTAAAAAGTAATCAAAAGATGAATAATAACGTATTTAATTTTCAAGTTTTAAACAACGATCGTGTTGACGAAGTGTCGGACGAAATGAGTTGCTCAACCTGTGACACAGACAATGACTTCTCGGTTATTGCTTTGAGTGATTATAGCAATCATATTGAACAAAGACAATTGACACTTGCCGATTTGGATTCTTCAATCAATGACAAAGGTCCCATGACACTTGCCGAATTGGAATGTCCATCTGATGATGATGACATGCTGTCTGAAGTCTCTACGGTGTGCTATGACGAAACTGACCATATGGAATGGGATGGTTCAAAAACTAGGGGTATTGGTGAAGTAACTCCATGCTTTAATTCAGAGGACATGAATGAAGCGCACCGACTAGGAATGAGCGTTTGCGAGATGTTTGAAATGTATCGTGAAATAAACGATCATGTTGATGAAGATAGTTACAAAAACAACTGTCCTCCTGAATGGCCACTTCATCTTTCTGGAAATGGAACATACGAAGATGAGGGGTTTTGCGAGAGTTATTATGGGTAAATTAGAAAGAATCACAAAAAAAACAAAATAAAAAATATCTAAGCAGTTGCTTAGTTATTTTTTTTTGGAATATTCAAATATTTATATTGAAATTGATTTTTCGCATTCTAATTGTACAGAACCGACAATATCTGTTTTATGAACATGTTTAATAATCGTGTATACAATTTCCACATTTTTCTTATTGTTAAATTTTGAATGTTGTTTACATAACACAGCACCCTGTTTAACTACATATTTAAAATCTTTTTTGTTTAATTCTTCATCAAGTTTGGCAATGACGTGACAGGAAGGAGCGTTATGAATATGAAACCATATATGATGATCTTCAGCATGATCAATAATGTCAAAGTTTTCTTTTGCATTTTTACCAATCACAAACTCAACCTCTATGTTGAGTTTGGGAATATCTACTACTTTTGACAATACCATATTGAATTATATTTTACAGTATTTAATATTTATAAAAATCATTCAATTTTATCTACAATTTCCATAACACTCTCCTTTGTAATAATAAACATCGCGATTTTTGATCGAAGTATCGCTATATATTACTTTATTTTTAGGACCATTCTCATCACCTTCAACGCATTTTGTCCCTCCAATTAATATACAACAATCAGTTGCCGAACAGACATTTGTAGGCAATCCATTACATTTTTCTTCAATATTATTTAAAACGTTGTCCTTTGTGTTACAAAATCCGTGTGGATTCCCTTCATGTAATTCATTGGGTTTTGATTCAAATGGATAGTTATTTAAATATAACATTTCTGAATATGATGGCACGTAACCCAAACCTTTATATTTCACAGTTCCCGGTTCATAAAAAATTGGTTTCGGCGTCACTTTATCTGTAGTTAAACCTTTTGTTAATTCGGGATGATTAACCATAGAACCATGCGTTGTTTCATAATCCGGTCCCGATGCTGCTGGCGTGTTTAACATCGCATCTTCAGATGGAACTGGTAGTGTACCTGATCCAAATGTACCAGGTGCAGGACTAGTAGCAAATATAGGTGCTGGTATAGGTGCTGGTATAGATGTTGGTATTGGTGCATTTGTCGCGGGTGTTGCTTGTACTGGTTGTGTTGGTTCAGTAGAAGTGGGAGGAGTTATAGCAGTGGGAGGAGTTGTAATCTTACCACCTTTCCATGACCATGTTGCCCCTTTATTATCGGTTGGACCTGACCCTTTATATACAACAAAATTTCCGTCATTCTGCATAATCGCAAACGATTCATTGTTGCCCTGTGTTACAGATGACCAGGTTGACCCTTTATTATCGGTAGGTCCTGATCCTTTATAAATAACGAAATTTCCGTCGCTCTGCATAATCGCAAACGATACACCATTTCCTTGTGTTTTCGATGACCAGTTTGCTCCTTTATTATCGGTCGGTCCTGTCCCGTTGTATACAACAAAATTTCCGTCGCTCTGCATAATCGCAAAAAACGCTTTATTCTCGGAGACGAGGTATTCACCAGTAGTCAAATATTTACCGGTTTGTAATACACTCCCTTTATTGACAGGAGGAGTTATAGCAGTGGGAGGAGTTATAGCAGTGGGAGGAGTTGTAACAGTGGGAGGAGTTATAGCAGTGGGAGGAGTTGTAACAGTGGGAGGAGTTATAGCAGTGGGAGGAGTTGTAACAGTGGGAGGATTAAAATGGGTTTTAAAATCACTCACACCACACCATTCATCATAATTATTGCCAACCATCTCTGATGCACGGGCCGCACATTTTTCTTTTGATACTCCTGTTTGGTTGTTTATCATACCGTAGGTGTCTATTGCCCATTCGTTTGCTTTAAATGGTGTATTAGGAGCGTCCTTCCAAAGAGTGTTAAAACCTGGGTGTTTTGGACAACCCGATTCACTATATATATAACAGCCTGGTTTCGTTGGGATTGTAGCAGCGGGAGGAGGTGGGATTATAGCAGCGGGAGGAGGTGATTTTTTTTCTAGAGCCTTAGGTGTACCCGCTATAGCTTCACCGCAATCCGGAATAGTTATTATGTTTTTATTCCAATCCTTATTCCATGTGGCAGCTATAGTTGGATTAGGATACCATTGTATCATATTGTCTCCTCCGTATCTATACACTGCGCTAATACCATAACCCATAGGATCATTTGTAGTACACCTGATGCTATCATTCACACCGACATCTTTAAAGGGGTCATCAATTATTTGTAATGATATACCTTGAATTGCCGACGAACGATCAGTCGTAGTCCACGTGCCCTTAAATGAAATTGTTTGTCCTACATTACTATCCGATGTAAATTTTGCCGAATATTTTGTCCACACACTTACAGGAGGTGTAAATGAATAGAATGTTTTTCCTTCTAATCCAATATCAATTGGATTTCCTATACCTGATTTATCGCAACAATTCCTACCACACGCATGAAATGATATACTATATGTAATACCCGGTGTAAAAATCATCTTATCATTAGTAGATAATTCTTGTGTGTTTTGTATAGAAACACATTGTTCCCCGTTTGGATACGGCATAGGGTAGCCCCAAGCGCCAGATTGATTTAATAAAACACTAGAGAAATTCCATCCAGGAACAGTAGTTGTATCCGATGTTAGATATTTATATGTATTTTTCGTAATTTGGGGTTGAGAGAAATCACCATTTTCAATAGTAGGTAGGGACGGAGCTGCTGCTGCTGCTGCTGCTGCTGCTGCTGCTGCTGCTATTTCTAGTTTTTTTTCTTTTTCGACTTGTTCTCGCTGCTGCTGCCACCGCTGCTGCTGCTGCCGCCGCAGCTTGCGAAGATGCCCCCTATAACCTTCAACTGTATCTTTTCTAAAAAATGAGTCTATTTCGCTTTGAAATAAATAATAAACTAACCATAATAGGAACGCTATTAATAAACCATGACGAATTGTTAGTATATTGGATTTTGGTGTAATATTTTGTAACGATAATATTTGAAGTTTACCTAAATATTTGGATTCGATTGTCAATATCAATAATAGAACAAATACAATCAAAGTATAAATCATTTCCCTTAAAATATTTAGACATAATAATAATGATAAAATTGAATTAAAAAGTTCTCGTTAATTATATAACAAAGTAAAAAATGATCATTCCTGTTAAATGTTTCACCTGCGGACAAGTTTTAGCCGATAAATATCGGTATTATCAAGATGAAGTTCGACGTATTAAAATTCAAAAGGGTCAAAATACACAAAAGGTTGTGTATTTAACAAAAGAAAATATTGATAAAACCCCCGAGGGAACAGTTTTAGATAATTTGCGTCTTAATAATGTGTGTTGTCGTCGTCATATGTTGACACATGTGGATGTTGAATAATTATTAAAAAACATAATATTACCATAGTATATAATATGCCAAAATTAACAAAAAAACATATCAAGCGAAGACGAACTAAGCAAAAACGAAGTAAACGTAATCGTCGAACAAAGCGAATATATAAAAAAATGAAGGGTGGTGTTTCATTTAATCCTGTTTTTCATACAAGTAATTTACCTTCTAATACTTATTATGAATTAAATAAATATGAACCTGATTTACAAAGGGGTCCCGAATTAGTGAATAGTCGCGAAATACCTATGATGGGAGGGAAAACGAAAAGACGTCGTCGCTCTAAATATCGTAAAAGAAAGATGCGTGGTGGTTCCCTCATAGGCACCGATTTATTGACCGGTAGTAATACATCGAATACGAACGATGTTCTTGCGTTTGGAACAACGGGTGGAACTAAATACATGTTAAATACCTTGACTGCCGAACCTATCAACAGTGGGTCACACTTAAGTTCAAGAACAGATGTGAATCCTAATTTAGCATAAATTCGTATAATAAATAATTATGTTTGTTTATTATATAAGTCATGGCTATTACCGGATTGCGAAAATTGTGTACTCCTTCTTATGTATATTTAGTGATTTCTTCGGTTGCGTTAATCGTGATGTTATACCAAAATATGGGTAATGTGAATACTTATTGTTTAGGGGAATATAGTTGCTCTGTATCAAGTACAGCAATGATATTTATTATTAAGGCAGTTTATATTCTATTTTGGACATGGATGCTAAATCTTATGTGTAAAGCAAACGCAACTAATATTGCCTGGTTAGTGCTGTTACTTCCCGTTATTATTATGTTTATTCTAATTGGCGCAATGATGATTTCTAGTTAATAGTTTTTTATAAAATGATGTTATTTCATCTTTTTATAGGTAATCGTAAAATTGATTTAAATATAATACAAGACTATAATAGTATATTAAACTAAATCATGGATCCCATGTTGAAAAATTTTTCCGAAGACCAAGATGTGTTGAGATTTACATTACATAATGTGGAAGTATGCTTTGCTAATGCGATTAGACGTACTATTTTGTCTGACATTCCATGTGTAACTATTCGCACAGAAAATCACGAAATTAATCAATGTAATATTAAAATTAACACGAGTCGTCTTCATAATGAAATCCTGAAACAGCGATTAAGTTGTATTCCTATTCATAGCACTAGATTACGCGATAATGAAAGTGAAAAGGCGCTTCCTGAAAATTATTCTCTTGTAGTAGACGTTGAAAATACAACAGACAATATTTTGTTTGTGACAACAGAGGATTTTCGCCTTCGTGATAATAGCGATGGAACCGTTTTATCCAAAGAAGAAACAGATAAGTTATTTCCTGGACTGTTCCCGAAAAATACACTAACCCAAAGTTATATCGATTTTGCTCGGTTACGACCAAAAGTAGGTAATGATATCAAAGGCGAGCATTTGTCATTGGTTGCCGACTTTAGCGTTGCTTCGGCAAAAGACGACAGCATGTTTAATGTAGTTTCAAAATGTGCGTATGGAAATACAATGGACCCAAGTAAAGCATCTAGTGTTTGGGATGCACAAGAAGAAAAGTTGAGAAAAGAAGGAGAAAGTGAAAACGATATTAAGTTTCAAAAGGAGAATTTTCGTATTTTGGACGCACAACGTCATTTTGAATCAAATAGTTTTGATTTTGTAATTCAAACACTGGGCGTTTATGACAATAAGGATTTGGTTAGAAAAGCGTGTGCTATTATTCAGGGTAAACTTATCGATATTGTTCAAATTATTGACAACGCAGAAATGCCTATTCTCACAGGAGAAACTACTATGGAAAATTGCTTTGATATTCACTTGGAAAATGAGGATTATACCGTTGGCAAAATATTGGAATATGTTCTTTATTCCAAGTTTTACGAAGGCGATAAAACACTCAATTTCTGCGGATTTAAGAAATTTCATCCACATGATACAAAATCAGTTATTCGCGTCGCATTTACCAAGAAAAATGATAAAACTGTTGTAAATCGTTATTTACGTGAAGCGTGTGTCGATTCTCAGCAAGTATGTAAAGACATTTATCAATTGTTTAAATAAATATAAAAAATAGATGTGTATGTTTAGTAATGTTCGGGTTTTTATTTTCTTGTTTTTCATGTAGTCATAAATTACACACTATTACTCCGGACAATATGAAATCTTTCGTACCTAGTTTCACAGAATGCAAAGTTATTAGTGTTTATGATGGTGATACAATAACGGTTGCTGCGTTTTTGAAAAAAGATCCACAATGTTATAAATTTAAGGTTCGATTAAACGGAATCGATAGTCCCGAAATGCGAGGTTCTTCGCCTAATGAAAAACAGCACGCACTACAATCTCGCGATGCTTTAAAAGAAAAAATTATGGATAAAATTATAACTTTGGATATAACTGGTCTGGAAAAATATGGTCGAATTTTGGCAACAGTTTATTATAAGGGTGAAAATATGAATGAATGGTTGTTAAAAAATAATTATGCCATCCCATATGATGGTGGGACTAAGAAACGCGATCCTACATGGGACCAATGCGTTCCTAATGAAGAAAATAAGATGTAAATTTAGTTATATGGAAATACTTCAGAGTCGCATAGTTGACGGAAAAGGATTATTCGTTAAGAATAGTTTTAAAAAAGGGGATGTAGTATTTGTATTAAAGGGTGAAATTTTTGATCATCCTACGCGCGAATCGATCAATATTGGTAATAATGAACACATTTATGACGAATATGGTATTTTTATTAATCATTCCTTTGAACCAAGTGTTTGTATCCAACATACGAATGTAGTTGCGTTACACGATATTGAATGTGGAGGCGAAATTTCTTTCAACTATAATGATAGTGAAATCAATATGTCGGATGTATTTTATGTAGGCGACCAAAAAGTTTGCGGGAAGCAACAATAAGTTTTTTTGTAAAAATCATTGATTATATTTAATGATTTTTATTTCGATTGTTTAATAATTCATTATTTTTGAAAATTTATCTGAATCTAGTGATGCGCCACCGATTAGCACCCCATTCACATTATCTTGATTTAAAATATCAGTGAAATTATTCGAATTAACACTGCCACCGTATTGAATACACATTTTCTTCGATACGGTTTCAGAATAATTCATTTTGAACCAATTTCGAATGTATTTATGAACGTCTTCTATTATTTCCGGAGTCGCATTTAAACCTGATCCAATTGCCCATATAGGTTCATACGCAATAATCACTTTATTTAATTGACATTCTTTACAATTTAACAAACATTCTCTTAATTGTTTATCACATATTTCTTTATTTAGACCCTTTTCGAATTCTTCTTTGTTTTCGCCAATACATAATATACAATGTAAATCTGACTCGAGAATGCGTTTTACCTTTTTGTTAATAATACAATTTGTATCATTGAATATATTTCTTTTTTCACTATGTCCAGCTAAAACATACGAACATCCTAACGATTTTAACATAGATATTGACACAGCACCTGTATACGCACCCGATAATTCGGTATAGCAATCTTGAGCACCAAGTAATATATTCGTATTTTCAAGCAATTTTGAAATAGGATATAAAAATGGTAATGGAACAAATAGAACCACTTTTGTATATTTGGGTATATTTTGCGAAGATTGTATAATATTTTTTGTGAGTTCAATTGCTTCAACCATCGTAGAAGGGTTCATTTTCCAATTTCCCGCAATAACCATTTCATTACTCATATATACTGTATAATTATTATATATCCGGCAATATTTTAGTTGTTTATATCTGTTTTAAAAAAACAATTGTAATAAAATATAAAATTGAATCGTTATGTTTACTTATATTCATTGGAACGAAACATAAAGATGGAAAAACGTTTGAACACTAAAGTTGAAGGTTATGTTACATCTTTTAAAAATGACATACGAAATAAAATTATTTCGTTGAAGTTGAATGAAAATAGTGAAGTTGGTGCTTTACTTGAATATATTTATGATTATAATCGTTTGACACTCGATAAGAATGATTTCGTTAAACGTAAACGTGTGAAAAATTCAATACCCGAAAACAACCGTTGTTTAGCAAAACGCGCAAACGGAGAACAATGTACACGACGACGAAAAGACGTTGATTTCTGTGGAACTCATTCGAAAGGGACCCCACACGGTCTTATTGACGCAAATGAAGAACAGCAACATCATAATCATTCAATTGAAGTATATGCACAAAATATTAAGGGTATTGTATATTATATTGATAAGCATAACAATGTTTATAATACTGAAGAAATTATGTCAAATAAACAAAATCCAGGGGTTGTTGCCAAGTGGGAAAAGCACGGTGATATTTATACCATTCCTGATTTAGGTATTTGATTGGACTTTTCGCATAATGGTCTCTTTTATATTTTCTTCTCTGTTCGCAAGGATGAAATTGTTTAATTCGCTTGCTTTATTCGGATCACCATTGTAATATTGGGACAGTATATTTAGAAGCATTTTTTTTGAAATCGGTTTTTTTGTTTTCCGGGTTTTACATTCTAATTTTCCGTCTTTTAAATCAAAACTGTCGATGTCCTTTTCTTTCATCGATTGTAACAGTCCATTTGATATAGATTCTTTCTTTTTTTTTCTACTATTCAATTCTTCTTTTAATGTTCTCATTTCATTATCCAATTTTACCCATTCCTTAACGGAATTTATAATTTCTGGAGTAATTTCCATATAAAAGACAATATATGTAATCTTTTATATTCTATTTAATTCTTTTTTTTACTTATTAAATATATATATATGTATTTATTGAATAACCGAAAAAATGGTCGATATAACAATAGACAATCAATAAAACAAAGTGTTATGATGCCAATTCAACATGTTCCAGTGTCATTGAATAATTTGCCAAAGGAAGATGCTATTCAAAAACCACGGGTGAAAGAAATGTTATGGGGAGAACCCACGTGGTTATTATTTCACACATTGGCTGAAAAAATAAAAGAAGATGAATTTCCAAAATTACGAAAAGAACTCTTGGACAATATTATGAAAATATGTAATAATTTACCATGTCCTACATGTGCTCAACACGCAACACAATATATGAATAGTGTAAATTTTAGCAATATACAATCAAAAGAACAATTGAAACTATTTTTATTTGCTTTCCATAATGAAGTGAATCGACGTAAGGATTATGAAAAATTCAATATCAATGATTTGTCCAAATACAATAATGCTGTCACTGTAAATGTAGTGCGCAATTTCTTTTATCATTTTTCGAAACGAAGTTACAATGTTCGCATGGCAGTTGATAACATGCATCGACAAAAGATGTTGAAAGACTTGCAACCTTGGTTAGAGAAAAACGCATATAGTTTTTATGAATAAATAACAATAAATGTATATTATTGTCTTGAAATAGTATATAATGCCAAAAATACCAATTGAATATTGGTATGACTCTCACCATACCGGAACGTTGCGCATATTAGACCATAATACAAAAACAATTTACGGAAGTGACCCCAAAGAACTTCGGTGGAAGGTTTTTTTTGATTATAAAGACGGTAATACTTTAGTTGTGGATTTTCAGAATAAAAATAAGCATCATGGACGAACAATTTTAGAAACAACATATCAACATATGCGTAATGAATTACACTGGTCTGATGGGAATGTTTGGAGACGTATTCGATTAGATCCTTCCATTGTCTTGGACTATTATAAACATTAAATATCTTACTATCTATTTAAGATATTTATTTACTTTTTAATTGGTCGACATTTATACAAACTTTTCGTCGGTTTGGAACATACATCTTTGTTACTAATTCCACTCATGTATGCTAAGTCGGGGGCATTTGTAGAATCAATCATCATAGCCCATAATGTTCCCATTAATGCTGCCAATATTAATGATATTAACAGATATTTTGGACTGGAACAGAGATTTACGGTACTCCACATCATATCGGCAACAATTAATATTGGAAATAGTATAAATGTGGCAATATTTTGCGTTTGGAGATTGTTTATAGAAATGAAGTATCCTAAATATGCCAGGGTATAACCAAATACTGTTTGACTTAGTGGTAATACTGATATGGGTTGCGAATTACCTAATGTTAATTGTGTACAACGAATTTTTGAATAATCGGTTGGCATTAGACCTTTTGGGGGAGAAAATTTCTTTAATATATTTCCAAGAAGAACCACCACAATGGACGTGATCAATAAACCGATTAAATATATAACACCCTTTAAATCCTGGTTAAATAAAGATTGAAGTGTAAAATAACTGACTATAATAAAAGGTGCCAGTCTGAAAAACATGTATAGTATGTTAATGATGTTGAGATCCATTTACAATTTCTTTATATTAGTATTAGAAATTGTAAATCACTAAAGTTTAGTTAATTATGTTTATTAAAAAATATGTTTGAACACTTCGTCAATATGATCGACCGCATGAAAAGTGATTTCATTCAAGTCCAAGATACTTTCGTATTTTTTTATGAATTCATCGAAATCTTCCTTATTTTCAAGTGGATATAATATAGTCTTTACACCTGCACGAACACTCCCTATGATTTTAGAATCTAAACCACCGATCGCAGTAATTCTTCCACGTAAGTTTGTTTCACCTGTCATAGATATAGTATTATTAATTGTTTTGTTATTTAATAGACTGTAAATTGCTGATGTAATCGCACCACCGGCAGATGGACCATCTTTATTGACAGCACCCTCGGGACAATGAATATGAATTCCCTGATTCTTGGTTTCTTCGAACTGTTTCATTAATTCCTTCTGTCTCTCAGGTGGAGTCAATGACCAAGCAAGAGTCTTCGCAACTGTCATACTCTCCTTCATGACATCTCCTTGCATACCTGTTAGTTTCAACTCCAAGAAATTCGATGCGGGGAAAAAACTTGATTCAATTGGAATAATACCACCCTTTCCAAGAGCATTTGCCCACATACCATTCATTGTTCCTATCAATGGTGTTTTGTGAATCTTCATGTCATTCACCTTTCTATTCTTCTTTAAATATTTTGTTCCTAAATCTTCAATGGTGATTGTTAGAGGCAATTCAATGACATCTTCCTTATCATTCGCATCCAAGAGCATCAAGTTAATCTCACCATACAAGTCGAACAATACCTCCTTTAGTTTTCTTACACCAGGTTCCATTGTATATGTTTCAATAATATGTTTAACCACATCCTCTGAAAGATCTACTGTATTATCGAAACCCATTTTTTCGTTCAATTCTGGTTTAACGAATTTATCAACAATCACAATTTTATCAGTCCAAGAAAGATTCTCAAACTGAATACGATGAATACGATCTAACAAAATACGATCAATTTTATTAGGATCATTATAAGAAAATATGAAAAGTGCCTTGGATAAATCAAACGGGACTCCACTGAAGAAGCGATCCTCAAATTCATCATTTTGTGTTCCGTCAATCAAATGAGTTAAAATACCAATAATTTCGCGACCTTGTTCTGTATTACTCACCTTATCTAACTCGTCAATATAAATGATAGGGTTCATGCATTTACTCTCCATAAGGACATCCACAATCTTACCCCATGTCGAATTTACATAGGTGTAATTATGACCTTCCAATGTAGAACCGTTGGAAGAACCACCTAACGCAATAAACGAAAAGGGGCGATGAACTCCATTATCGTCCTCCAAACAACTAGACAGTCCACGCTTTGCCAATGATGTTTTACCAACACCAGGAGATCCCTCAAATCCGAAACAATATCCTTTTTGTTCACCATTAATCCATTGACCGACGATCTTTAGAATTTGACGCTTTGCTTCGTCATGTCCGTAAATACAATCGTCTAAGTCTTGTTTAATCTTTGTCATGGAAACATCCACGTTCACAAGTTCATCATTAATATGCGTTAATTGTTTGTTAATGTTAAGATTAATATGACTGGGATTGATGATATTTAATGCCTCGTATATTTCCTTCTTTAATTCCTTATCTGTTTTAGCACTATCCAAATGCTCACGAAGATGCTTTAAAAGTGACTCCTTGTTGCGATCCTCTTTCGGAATAGTATCTACAAAAATATTTAGTAGTTGGGTTAATGTTGACTTGTTCTTCTTTGACAGTTTGGAAAGACATTCTTCAATTGATGTAATTAATGAGGTATGCTCAATCTCATCCACTGCCGTTTTTATCTCGTATAGAGTATATTTATTCTTTTGAGTTACATTTGCGTCAATCATATGACTCATATTTTTAAATGTATCATTTAATGAATCCATTTTACATAATATAGGTTCTTTTCTAAATATGCCAAATGGGATTTTTACCAATGCTTCTAAATATTGTTTTGACTTACTCCCCTGGTCGTCCGAACGACTCTTGACCTCCTTCAATTTCATCAATGCCTTATCTTTGATTTTTTGATCTGCTTTCATTAGTAACACTTGCTGTTCCAAAGAAATCTTGGATGTATCACATGACTCTAGTGCGTTCTGTGTAAACTCAATGGTGTTGATCATTGTTTCTTTGAAATATTGCTTCAATTTCCACGGTAAAGATTCATAGAGTAAGGTTTGTGCAGTTGTATCCGCATTTTCATTGTTCTCACTTGCTCCTAACAAATCATACAACATATACGCAATATATTGAACTTCATTATCGAGATTGTAAATCAGGAGATTCACTAACATCTTGCGTCTTGAATTTGTTTCCATTTCGAAAAATTTCTTGACAATAATTTCTACTTTGTTATTTTTAACATACTCAACATCGGCTTTCATTAGTTCAAACTTTTTGGAAAAATCGAGATTACTAAATATAAGAAGTTCCTTTAATGTAATACTTTCAATAAATCGATTAACTAAATCACTGTTCGATTCGTGCTCGTTAAGACTGATTTCAATTTCACTTAGACGAATTTTAACAAACTCGTTATTCTCTAAGTACTGAAGAGGAATGTCCTTTATTAAACCAGATACACATAACAGTTTTTTATCTTCACTGTTTCTGATAATGGTTCTTAATCCATATACGGATTGGTGAATTGATGAATACATGGTTGATGGTTCGAAACACTCGATGTGACTAGACTTGTCTATTTGAATAGTGTAACTTGTTATTTTGTTCATAATGTCTTCATCGCTTGTATCCACTTCCTTCCATGGCAGATTTTTATATCCAACGGGAATAAGATACTTTTCTATTAGTTCAAGTTTATTAGAAATATATAAATTTTTTTTATCGTAATTGTCAATACTATCGTATTTTGTTCCAAAAACTACGTAATAAATATCATTGATTGAATAGGTTCCGTATGTTGAAAAAATGATAGATAATTTGTCAAAAATAGTTTGGATAATAGTTAATGTGCTATTCATGTCAGATTCTGAAATAGGCATACTTTCTTTCACTTCTTGTGCAGACTTATATACAGTATGTAAATGATCTGTACATTGACCAATACTGCTTTTACTAAAAATATCATATTGCTTACAATATTCTAAAGAAAGGTAAGTCCTCTGGATAATATCAATTACCTGTTCCAATTTTTTATCAATGAAACTATTAAATTCATTGTTATTTACCTTAGAGGGCAATTTTAATGTTGTTGTTGGGGTTTTTGTCGACTTGACCATTCTGTATAATGTAATAATATATTAAATTAATTTATAACAAATTTTTAAACCATATAAAAATTTGTTGCTATATTTTTATATAAACATGGGAATTCCGAGTTATTTCTCGTATATTATTAAGAATTATTCTAATATTATACGTAATTGTAAACAAATAGCAGATGAGTCTGTTTGTTTTCAATACCTATATATGGATTGTAATTCCATTATTTATGATGAATTTCGTAAATTAGAAGAAGAAATTGCTAAAGATATAATTTCTGTTGAAGATTTGGAAAAGGTCTTGATTCAAAATATTATTTCTAAAATAAGTCACTATATTGAGTTCATAAATCCAGAAACTCTTGTATATATTGCGTTTGATGGAGTTGCGCCATTTGCTAAAATGAATCAGCAGCGAAATCGCAGACATAAAAATGGTATTATAAAGCATATTCAAGACCATATTTCAAAAGATTCTAAACCCTCTGTTTGGAGCACATCGAATATTACTCCTGGTACAAATTTTATGAATGAACTTTCGTTAAAAATAAAAAAGGCGTTTTCGAATTTAGAGTCACATTTCAAGGTTAAAAATATTATTGTTTCTGGATCTGACCAACCCGGTGAAGGTGAGCATAAAATGTTTCAACATATTAGAAATAATAAAAATAAAATTTCAGGAAACGCAGTAATATATGGACTAGATTCGGATTTGATTATGTTGTCGCTATTTCATTGTCAATATTTTCAACAAATGTATATTTTTCGTGAAACGCCCGAATTTGGTAAACAACTTATTGAACAATCGAATAAGAGTGAGTATATGTTCCTAGATATTCCTAACTTTTCGAAAGCAATCTTAACTGAAATGAATTGTGACGTATATGATCATCACCGATTATATGATTACATTTTTATGTGCTTCTTTTTAGGAAATGATTTTTTACCACATTTTCCGTCTTTGAATATTCGCACGAATGGCATTGACGTTTTACTCGATTTGTATCGTTCGCAGTTAGGTAAACATAAACAACGAACGTTTATTTCATCCAATTTACAAATTCAATGGAAATGGGTATATGCTTTCGTAAATGAATTGGCAAAAAATGAACATAATCGTATAATTAATGAGTATGATGTTAAGATGAAATTTTCTAAACGAAATTGGGGCGTAGGAAATGAGAAGGATCGGGATTTTTTAGTTCAAAGTGTTCCTGTTATTTATAAACCCGAGGAAAATTATATATCTCCGCAACATCATTTCTGGGAAATGCGTTATTATAAATCATTGTTTAATGAGAATGTAGATACTCGAGATGTATGTATGAATTATATTGAAGGACTAGAATGGGTGTTTCGATATTATACCGACGATTGTCCGGATTGGAAATGGAACTATCAACATCATTATCCGCCATTGTTTAAAGACTTGTGTAAACATATTCCAAAAAAGGATTGTCAAATAATTTCAGCCAATAGTAAACCATTCTCACCTTTTGTACAACTCGCATACGTTTTGCCCAAAAGTAATCATGGACTACTACCTGAATACATTGAAGACGTTTTATCTACAACAAATTACTATAATGGACAAACCAAATATCAATGGGCGTTTTGTAGATATTTTTGGGAAGCGCACGCAATATTGCCGAATATTCCAATGAATGTTTTAGAAAAATGGGATAATGATTGGAAATAGACAAAATTGAATCTTATTGTGTATATATTTTTTTTATGTAAAACTAATATTATGAACGAATTCACAGAACAAGTCAAGGATTGGAGTGCGAAAGTGCTTGGTTATATACCACATATAGTATTCGTGTATTTAGGATTGACTATTACTCATTATGTTTCGGCAAATTTATACCCCGCCTTGTGCACCCCACTTACAATTACGGGATTTATTATGGCACCTTTTATCGTAGTCACTCCACATTGTCAGGGTCTACGATGGATTATCCATTATACGGGTGATCAAATTCGTAACACGTGGGTTTGGGTTGGAAGTTATTTAGTATATTATATTGGTCAGTATATTACTCCTTATTTCATTAGAAATGAAAATAAAGATCAGGAAAGTCACGATAAAATTGAATAATAATATATTATTATGAATGTTATTTAATAATTAAGTTTAATTTGATTATTAAATTCTGTATATATTACATATATGACAACTGTAACACAAAAAAACGATACTTATATTATTCATTTACAAAAAAATACGAATATTGATATGTCAAAAGTATATAATCAATCGTTTTTTTCTATTTTTCCATTGAAAGGGTTACGTGTTTTTAAAGATACAATGTATAGTGAATCAAAAATAAAAGATGAAAATGAAATGAAACCGAAACCACGGGAAATAGTGGAAAATAATCCAGAAAATAGTGATGTTCAGGATGATATTATTAATATATTAGGAAAAGAAACCGCACCAAATAGTTATACTGAATTACCATTACAAACTACCGAATCATCTGGAGATATTTCTAATACTCACGACACCAGCGACAATGATGATGGCACATTTTATAGTAATCTATCCGGATATTTAACCAAATATATACCTTCTGCGTTTTTACGTAATGATGATCCGAGCAATATGGGAATGAAATTAACCATTCCACTTGACATAAAGTATCCCGTGTATACATTTAAGGATTATATAATGCATGTGCGCAATAATGATTTTTTAAACGTAGAAAATAGTTCATTGGAATATGACAACATATATGTTATATTGCGCGATTTGTTTATACAAATTGAATATTTAAAGAATATCGGATATATGTTTGATAAATTAGAGATAAACAAACTTACAAAGGTCCAAGATAGATTTTTGTATTTAGACAGCGAAAATATTGTTATTTATAATAAAAAGGATGAACATAAAAAAGAATTGAATAAGACATTTTTAAATTTAGTTCGAGATTTATTACAATTAAATTCTGAAGGCGAAGTATGTGAACAACTGAAAAATATACAATATACACAACTATACTATTTCATTAAACGTATCGAACGAGAAGGAGTTATGATATGGATTTAAACCGATGGGAGGGTTTTTAAGGGAACCTCGGTTCCCTTAATATAAAATAAAATAAAATGTAGTGTTTAAATGTCATTAAAATTGATTTCGTGATCGGTGTTATTAATAATATTAGGTGTATTTGATAGATTGATGTGATTATGAATGTTATTGTCGAAAGAGATGTCATGTTCCGAATTATCATCTTTGGAAGACTCGTGTGAAATTAAGATGGAAGGTAAAGAGATAAGGTTAAGAAGGTGAATATTATAAATGAAAAGAAGATCGCAATTATCAACATTAGATTCCCAATCGCGAATGCCAACAAGTAAAGTGTCGCCATTAGAAACCATATTCGAGCGTTTATTGCGATTCCTGAATTTCCCGCGAATATGACAAATAACATTTTCAAAAAGTTTGTCTTTATAAACAAGATTGACATGACACATGCCATTACCTAGCATTTTCAAAACTTTCGCAAAACATTCACATTCATCTTCTGGCAATCTGAGTTTGTTATTAACCGGAGCATTAACCAATTTACGAGCAAGTCCTTTGGTTTTACAACCACCAGCGTTTTTAACCATGATTTATAAAATATATTGTATGATACTCATAGAAACAACATATTTCAATCAATTTTATTTCTAAGTGTTGTCCAAGAAATTTCACCGGAAAATCAATAAATCACTCATTTCTGGATAAGTCCTTTTCATCCGTTTTTTTTATAAATGGATGAAAAAAACTCGTCATTGATACAAATACCCACATGAACCACGAAAATGTTGGATTTAATGGTGTTGATATTGTTTTATAAAAATCTAAAAATTGTACGTCCAAGAAAACAAAATCTGTATATTCTTGGACACTTTCTTCTAAATCTTTGTTTTGTGTATTGTCTGGAACATTTTCTTGGACACTTTCTTCTAAATCTTTGTTTTGTGTATTGTCTGGAACATTTTCTTGGACACTTTCTTCTAAATCTTTGTTTTGTGTGTATTTTTGACTCTTTTTTTTGAATTCATTGATTATTGTTTCTTGGACTTTCTCTTTCGAACTTTGAGAGAAAACTATATTTTGATTTGGGTTATCCAAATGTTTTATTGCGTCTAAGTATCTCTTCGCATGTTTCCTTGTACCAAGATGTTTTAAATATCTACTATGATTTGGGGCATCAAATTCGCAACATTCACAATAAGATGACATTATATAAAGATAAAAAAGGAAAATTTTTATATACATTAAAGCAAAAAAAACATAGTTAGTTAGTTAAATTACAAAATATTATTTATTAAAGGGTTGCGCTGATAGTATTGGTGGTTGCGTCATATGTTCCAATCTCGTCATGAGTATCAACGCTGTAAATGTTATTGTCACCGTCAATTAAATAGGACTTTCCAGCAATCTCAATCTCCTGAGTGTGGATCTCCTCATCCTCTTCCTCCTCTTCCTTCGCTTCCTCCACAACGACAGGAGCAGCAACAATGGGTGTCTCTTCCTTCTTGGACTTCTTTGTTGCCTTGGGTTTCTTCTCGGCCACCTCCTTCTTGGCCTTAGGTTCCTTCTTGACAACCTCCTTCTTGACCTTAGGTTCCTTCTTGGCAACCTCCTTCTTGGCCTTAGGTTCCTTCTTTGGTGCTCCGGGTGCCTCGGCAACCTCAATCGCTTGAGTTTCAGGTGTTGCTGGAGGAGCAACTATAACTGCCTCAGTATCAACCGCAGTTGCTGCGGCAGTGAGTTCATTCACCAAATCACTTGCTACTTCATCATTAGCAGTTGCCTGAGCAACCACATCGACTTCAGTGTCATTGGCAACGGTCGTGATCTTCTTAGCACGGGACTTCTTGGGTGCGGTTTCACCATCTGCCTTCTTGGCGCGAGTCTTCTTAGGTGCCTTAGGAGGCTTGTTACGGTCTTTGACGAACTTGGTCATTGCCTTCTTAGTAGTCTTGGACTCGGAAAGATAAGATTCATAAAATGCTTCCTGATCTTCGACAGGTGCCATCAACTTGATTTCGGAATATGCGGATTCGACTGCTTCATCAGTGAGCAGTCCCTTAGAGGAGAGGAATTGGATAAGAGTGTAATTAGATACGAGGAAGCGAGAGTGCTTCTCCTTCAAAGAGGGTTTGCGAGGCTTCTTCTCCTTCTCGCCTTCAGCAGGGGCAACCTTCTTGGCAACCTTCTTGGGAGAAGGCACCTGAGATCCCTGAGTGCTGGTGGTAGTGGTAATAGCGTTTGTTGACATGTTGGTATAAATACTTCTTCAATTGAATGTTTGATGCTACTGTTTAGAACTCAAAAAGGACGTTCAATTTTATGTCTTTTTGAGCACCTTTTTGGCACATTATGTCCAAGAAGGTTCCGTTAAAAGTTCCGTTAAAAGTTCCGTTAAAAAAAGGGAGTATAACAAATAATAGTATTTAAATAGATGTATGTATGTATATTAAAATAGATGACAAAAATCGATTGTTCAAAAGTATATGTAGAAACATCTTCATTTTCTACCGAGGATAATCTATTTGATGGTGCCTTTGCGAACGAAGATATAAAAAACGGTGATTTAGTTGAAAAAGGATTGATGCGACGTCTAAGCACGAACGAAAACAAAGCGTTTGATGGAATGAAAAACTCGTATGTATTCACTTGGTCTCATGATATTCCCAATTATACATGGGCATTTGCTTCAGGATGTGCTGCGTTTTATAATTCAGGATTGTCTGGTCACGTGAATACACGTATGGTAAGATATTTTGAAGAAGATCGTTTTGAAATATATGCAACCAAAAACATCGCAAAGGGTGAAGAATTGACACACACTTATAAAAGTCTTGAATGGAGAGATGTATTTATTCCATTATATACAAAATTAACTGATAATACATAGGTTTAATCTTCATATGCTAGTTTGTACCATTCTCTTGCCATTACACATATAAATATGGTTAATATAATGAGCGTTTCTCCAATTCCTGTCATTTTGATTTTATTTTACTTACAATAAAACCGAAAAAAAACAATCAATTTTACAAAAATATTCCCCGGACGCACTTTACAAATACCGATAAATCACTGGAAAATCAATAACTCACTCATTTCCGGATAAGTGAAAAAAGGACTTTTTCTTACTATATAAAATTTATAAACAGTCTAACTAAAGGACAAATGGGCAGATATTTTATTGAAGGTCTCTGGTGTAGTGGTTGGTCTGAACCGTACCTCAGTAACAGGGGATCTACACACAGGACAACAAATATTTTGTTTTTTTAAAGATTCAACTGTACAATTCCCACAAAGGGTATGCTTACAACCGAAAGCAAGAACAGTTTGGGGTGAAATGTCTTCCATACAAATGGGACACGTGGGATCCACAAAATAGTCGGCACTATCTGGAGCATCCATCACTAGACCAATCTTGTTCTGATTATCGTGTCTGGATTTCGCATCACGACAGAGGCGACGATGAATTGCGATTGCTCCTTCCATATGGCGCCGAAGATGGAGAATGTCTCTGTCAATGTTGGGTGCCTGTGGGTCTTGCATAACAGGTAAGGGTCTATTCAGAGGTCTTGGAGCATGTCGTGGAACAAGTCTTAGAGGAGCAACTGGAAGTTGAGCAGGACGCACATAGTTTTGTATTCGCTCTTTAAAACTATTGATTCCTCTTGGACGGGGGTGTATAAATTCGAATACATGATTCCCTTGTCTTTCGGCAAGAGGGATTCGCCCCCATCCGCGATTACGAAATTCAACATCTAACATACTCCAAATGCGCCTCCAATGAGGGAGACCAATACGTTCGGTTGTGGCCCAGTTCTTAATCACTGCGTCAGTCCAACCTAAGATCATATTCTCTCCCAACCAGTACGCTTTAATACGAGCAACAGACTGTTGAAGTATATCGCTGTTACAACTTGAGGATTGGTGTCCATTTTGTCTACAAATTGAGCACACCATGATTTAATAAATATATGTTTTGTCCAATCCGCAAAGACTGAATATGGTGTTTCGATTTTATGGTTGTCCAAGAAAAAGGGTTTTTTCTTATACTAGTATATAATCATGTTTTCAACGAAGAATAGTATATATTATTTTTTATTCGGATGTATTCCATTACGCATACTCATAGCAATGATACCCCTCTATTTAGACAATAAAATGTTGAGGTATTATGCTGTATTATTATCTATAATAGCAGGGTCATTTTTATATTTATATTTTGCGAACGAACGATTGAACGCAATTGAAGGAGGTGGTCAGACATGGTGGGCCAAGTATAGACTCATACATGGATTGCTATATGGCGCGGCAGCAATATATTCATTACGAGGGGATCGCATAGCATCAGTGCCATTATTTATCGACACGGGGATGGGTATGGGACTCTTTGTACAGAAACGATTCTTTATTTAGAATCAGGTTTGGGACAAATTACATCCATTGGAATCACAACCGTAACCTCGCGATTGAAGTCGGTAATAAGGTTGCGCGGAATACCGGCAATATAGTCTTTTCCACCACCAGCACTGCGAGGTGGGAGGCCGAATTCGCGGGGGGATCTTTTGTAACGAGTCATATTGATTGTTTCTTACCATAAGTATTCGAACAGACTTTCAATTTTACTCAAATTTCGATAAATCACTGGAAAATCAATAACCCACTCATTTCCCGATAAGTACATACAAGAGATTTCAACGGAACCTTGGGACCCAGTCTTGGACACGAGTTGGGGGATAGATCCGTTGGGATCGGGGGTGCCGGGTGCTCTAGGACTCAATGTCTCCTATTTCCAAATCTCCTCTTTGATGGACGAGATCAGCGTTTGGTATTTCTTGGACACGAGTTTATCGAATGGTCATCTCTTCTAAAGTCATGAAATATGGGAAATTATAAGGATAGATAAAATTATGTTGTCCTGAATGAAAACACCAACGTTCCTCGTTGCTTTCCTCTGGGTTTACTGCCAAAATGTTGTATAAACTACACAAAGTGACACTCACACAAAATAATTCAAACGCCATATAACATAAGATCATAGATATATGTGTTTGGTATTTCTTGGACTCTATCCTTATTTAACGAGTATATTTTGGTTGCGTATAGTTCAATTGAAGAAAATAACAACAAATTATAAATCGACTACTACTATTAATGTCAAAATTGGTTGAAATGATTGCTATTGCGGAAAAAATTCCATATATACCACCTACCAATTCGAATGTGGATGAATGGACGAAGGAAGAAATGTTATACGAGTCAATTCACATAGGTTTAGTGAATAAGATCCAGGTTAGAACAGCATTAAATATGTGTAATACATATCCGCCCTTAAAATTAATAGGAAAGAGTATATTAAGAAAATACATCAAACATTTTATAGGTCTTTATAATCAGTCAAAATAGGGTTTATTATATATTCTTTTATATTTCTTGGACTCTATTATAAAAGGAAGAATGGATATGTATAAAAAAAATGTGAGTACCAAAAATTCATATGACATATAGGACTTAAATATTGGGTTTGGTATATATACAGAGAAAATGGGAAGATATTATAGTGGATCAATCGAAGGCAAGTTTTGGTTTGGTATACAAGAAAGTAATGATATAGAAAATCTGATAAATATTCAAGCAAATGAACCGAAGTTATTATGGATTGGGTGTAATTGTTATATCGAAGACGAAAAAGACGACTATTGTAAAGATTGTTATGATAGTTTGGAAGATTTCTTGGACAAAGAAGGAGAGGATATAGAAAATGGAATACATTTCTACGAAGACAACGAAATTGTTTATGAAATAGATGAAGGTCATTTACAAGAATTGAACGAAACCTTAACCACTATAGAAGCAAGTTTTGATGACAATTTGAAAGAATTGTGTAACAAGTTGCCCAAAAATTTACAAAACGCATTTGAAGGACCTTTTTCCGAAATAACTACTTATATATCGGAAAACAAAACGCATCCATTCGAGAAAATTGCGACATATTGCTTGGGGCGTCAGGTGAAATATAGTTTGGAAAATGAAGGTCAATGTTCATTGTATTGTGAATTATAATATGAAGTAACAAAAACGCATATTATATTTTTTTACGAAGGCTATGTAAGTCATAAATAGTGACAGAATCGTCATAAGACCCAAGACCTTTAAATAAAGGTTCGTACCCATTTTTTTTGAAAAAGTCAACAACTTCAGATCCTCCAGTAGGTTGCCAAGTCAGAAATGACACTACTTGGACCCCAAATTTCGCTTTTAATTTGTCTTCAGACCCTTGTAAAAAATGAGTTCCAAAACCCTGTTTTTTATATTGATCATAAATTTTCAAATCACTTAACACGGCAACGCCATTGTTTATGGTAGTTATACAATGTCCAATATGGAGGGAACCCTTGAAAAATTGGAATTGATGTAAAAAAGAATTGGTTTTACTCGACAAAATACGAATAGTCATTATATAGTAATAGACAAAATTTGAAATACATATATTATGACGGACTGTATTTAGAAAACACAGAATAATTACTATGTTTGTGTGAATGTTGTATATAAGCATCACCGTATATACGTAATATTTTGGACACGGTTTCACTGCGTTGAACGTCGCGCATGTCCATTTTCACGATTTTAATTTCGCTCACGGGTTTTTCATAAGTATCTAATTTGTTCATTATATCCAATAATCCGTTGTTTTCACACCGATCACTTTGTTTTAAATCGCCGGTAATGACTATTCGTGAATCTTCTCCCAATCGAGTTGTCAACATAAGCATTTGATTAGGACAGGAGTTTTGCATTTCGTCAGCAATAATAAACGAGCGTTTAAACGTACGTCCGCGCATAAAGGATAATGGAGAAATTTCAATAATACCCAAATGAATCATGGAATCAATTTCGCGCAACGAATAAAATTCCTCCAAAATATCGAAAATAGGGCGCGTCCAAGGATGCATTTTACTAACGATAGAACCATGTAAATAACCACTGTCTTCTTCTATTGGGACAATGGGGCGCGTTAAAATAATTTTATCAATATTGCGATCCATGAGTTCTTGGACTGCGGTTGCGCAAGCAAATAATGTTTTACCAGTTCCAGGAGGACCGGTGCTAATAAGTACCGAAATATTAGGATCATTCAAATAACGGGCATATAACTTTTGATTGGGACCACGAGGTTTATAGATAGGACAACTGTGTTTGTCGGATAAAAAAATATCGTGAGAAATGGATTTGTTAGAACTGCGCATAATAAGAGAAGAGGGTTTTTGAAATCGCAATCCACTAAAAGAAAAAGATCGCGCAAATATAGAAAACATAAATAAGTATTACATAATCGTGATAATAAAATTAGATAAATTAAACACTTAAAAAAGACACCATGGCAATCATTTTCCTGTTTCCAGAATAGCGTTTGTCGGAAACACCGCCAATAACAACCCGACCATCTTGTAACATAGACGTTAAAGAAGTATCTACTTTGTAACCTTGTGACTGTAAATAAGAAAATACAGATGGAATATCGTCAGCACCCATTAAATTATAAGCGTGTTTGAAAGCACCGTAACCTGAACCAACTTGTGAAACCGGAAATCGCAACAATACATAAACGCAATTCATCATCGGGTCAAATGTTACATTGGGTTCTTGGAAAGGCGATAGTTTCGGAAATTGACAATGTGTGACCATATTACCGAGTGGTCCTTGTGGCATAACATTCAATGAAATAATGTTTTGATATGTTTGTAAGAAAGAGTTATAAATAGGTTCTAAATAGAGAACAAAAGAAGAGTTTTGCGAAAATGGACTTTCCATAGGAACGGAACTTGTATTAACAATAGATTTGTTTGGTTTATGTTGAAAAGTCATGTTCATCTTTAACTTCATATTCAAATGAAAAGTATTTTAATATAATATATTAAAGATATTATGTTTAACTATGTTGTCCAGGGGGACATGCTCTTATAGCTCAGTTGGTTAGAGCGCTGTTCTTATACAGCAGAAATTAGCGCATTGAGTCAAGCAGAGGTCTGCGGTTCGAGTCCGCATTAGAGCATTGTGGACCTAAATACGTCCTAAAACTGTTTTAAAGCACGATTGTCCGAGTGGTCTAAGGAGCCAGACTTAAGACCTGGTAGCGTCAGCTGCGTGGGTTCGAACCCCACATCGTGCAAAAAATGTATATTTGTATTATATTGTATTATATTGTATTTTCTGCTCCTATAGTGTAGTGGTTATCACTCAGGTCTTTGAATCCTGAAACCCGAGTTCGAATCTCGGTAGGAGCTTGTAAGAGAACCCTTGGTTCCCTTAGACCCGGTTAGCTCAGTTGGTAGAGCGCACGCCTTTTAAGCGTGTGGTCGAGAGTTCAAGCCTCTCATCGGGTGGGGGGAAGAGACAATCCCTTGGTCTAGACTAGAACCAGAAGTCTCAGTGGAAATGGAGGGACATTACCCCAAAAACGGTGTCTCACAGTCTTAAGCGAGATAAGGGGAGAGAGGGGCTTAAGACACGGGTGTAGGATTTTATGTGGAAGGTGAATTTAAGGCATGGGTGTAGGATTTTATGTGGAAATGGAGAAACATATTTCAATACTGATTATTTAACAAAAATTAACCTCTGAGCAATGTGACAAGTTATGAGTTAAATACAACGCATTTGGAAAGGCGTTTCACAGTTTTAAGCGAGGAATTATCGATAAGGGGGGCTTAAAACCGACCGGAATGTCGTAAATCTACCAAGCAAGATGGCGCAGAGGCAGCGCGTTGGGCCCATAACCCAAAGGTCGGTAGATCGAAACTACCTCTTGCTAGAAGGGAACCTAGGTTCCATTAATCCCACATAGTCTAACGGTTAGGATATGACCCTTTCAAGGTCGAGATCGGGGTTCGATTCCCCGTGTGGGAAGTATAAATTTTTCAAAAAAAGGATATAAAAAGGAAAAATGATAAAGTAGAGGAGTGATGCCGCCTGAGAAAGATCATCATCGTATATTTGTGTAGGATATTTGTGTAGGATATTTGTGTAGGATATTTGTGTAGGATATGTGTGTAGGATATTATTAGGAGATCCAACGTTCGTTTTCCCCCCGCTGAGGGTAGTGATGTCCAGTGGTAGACGCACACAAAAGAGAGGACAAATTTAGTAGGATATGTGTCTAGGATATTATGCTCTCATAGCTCAGTTGGTTAGAGCATACGACTGTTAATCGTGAGGTCAAAGGTTCGAACCCTTTTTAGAGCGTAAAAATGTAAACATTGGTGTTTATATTTTTAGGTATTAGAATAAATGATAAAACACACAAAAAAAGGTTTAACAATAGAATTAGTGTTAAAATATTGGTGTTTAGAATTATATGATAATTTATTATAGATATGATGCAAAGTTCGGTAATAAATTTTACTGAAATGTTTTCAGGAGCAACCAGTTTCTGTAGAAAAATTAATTCATGGGATATTGATTCAAATGATATCCTCACGGATATGGTAAAAGATAGTTGTTTGTTAAATAAACAGTTGTATGGTTTTACAACCGCGACTCCTAGTTATACGGAATTCAACAAACCTATTTGTTTCAACAAAGACACACAAATCTTATGTTATATTGACAACAAGGAGCAATATGTCCAGGTACAAGATTTACGCAAAGGAACTCTCATTAAGACGTTGGATCATGGTTACAAACCTATCAATGTTATTAAGACCGGGACCTATCGTCTTGGAAGACCTGGTGTTGATCAAGGTATGTTTAAGATGAAGAAGACGGGTTCCATGTTGGCAGATCTAGAAATGACTGGTCTTCATAGTATTTTGGTGGATAGTAATGATCCTGAATATGCTGATCAGGTGGCTCGCTTCGAAGTGGCGAACGCCAAATTCCAGCGTCCTTGGGGATGGATGGTTGACGGTAAGAACCGCTTACCCGCAAACTCTTGTGTTCAATTTAAGAAAATGTCTGTAAGAGATTATACTGTATATTCCTTTGCTTTAGACAAACAACAGATGCAATATGGTGTATGGGCCAATGGTGTTCTAGTTGAGACTACATCTCATCGTTATATTAATCAGATGAGAGGAGCAAAAGATGTAGTGGACGAGATTGTAGAGAAGAAGCAGTAAGTAAATGAATAAATATATTGTTGTAATAAAACAATATATTTTCAATATTGAAAAATAACAGAATTCATCTATATATAGTATATAAATGAATCAAAACAATATTCAAATCATAGGACAAGGAACATATGGTTGTGTATATCGCCCAAATATTGATTGTCAAACGAAAAAAATCGATTCCAAACAATTTTTGTCCAAGATACAACGAAAAGACAAAACCAGCAAAAATGAAATAGTAATAGGAAAAAAAATCATTAGTTTACCAAAAAATATATATAGTAATCGTTTTGCGCCTATTTTAGAAAGTTGTCCGATTGAAATTGGAAAAATGGAAGAACAACAATTTTCCACATGTAAAATGATTGTACAAGGAAAAGAAAAAATCAAAAAAACCGGATTATTATCAAACAAAATACAATATGTTGGCGACCAAACATTAGGGGATTATTTAGAAAGTGAATTAACAACTAAAGACAATTCCACACAATATATTAAAAAGGTTGCTGAATCACATCTCTATTTATTGAAAAGTTTAGAAATACTGAACCAAACCAACGTGCTCCATTTGGATTTGAAACACAACAATATTATGTTTGATAAAAACAAAGGTTTCCCGATAATAATTGATTTCGGTTTATCTTATAATTCCGAAAATTTGGAAATGTCCAAATATAAAGTCCAAGAACACAAATTTGGAATTATGACCGATTTTTATATACCTTGGACTATCGAAACGGTGATGTTGTCTCACATTGCCAAACATTTGTCGTCAAAATCTAACCAAACCGTAGATGAAGCAAAATTAGATGATAAAATCACCAACATAAAAATGTTGGAATCTATTGTGAAGAATTACGTGAAAAAACATGGTTTATTACAAAGTAGAAAGATTTTTACAGGAGAAGAAGTCGACCAATATGAAAAAGGTTTGTTACAATGGGTGTCTAGTTTCAAAGATAAAACATGGAGAACATTATGGACATCACTGTGTTCATCTAATAAAACATGGGATACTTATAGTTTGTCGATTTTGTATTTGATCGAATTACAATTAGCAGGGTTAATACAATTGTCCAAGAAAGAAGATAATACATTTTTAACAAAATACATGGAATTATTAAAACAAAGTATCTTAACTAAACCCGAGGAACGATTATTACCTTCCGACATACGAAAAAAGTTATACATTATATTTACTCAGGTAAATAAAATGGATTATAACCAAGTCGTGAAACAAATTTCAAGATCAGTCCAAGAAAACAAAGCGAAAATAGTGAAAAATCGGGCAAAAGAGAATTTACAAACGCTCCAAGAAGAAAAACAAATCCATGATAAATTTAATGCTCGCTAGAAAAACGCACCGTTTTCTTATAACTTGTAATCGTAGGAATAGGTGCATTCATATTATAATACGGACCAGATGATTTGTCGACTGTATCGGAAGAATCACAACCATGTAATGGATTTGGAACTTCATTTTGTTGTTCTTTTTTGGAAAAACAACAAAAGAAAGAATACAAACACTTCATTATATTAAGACGAGAAAATAGTATATCGCTTATTATTTAACAGGTTACTTAACGAATCGTATGTTTTATTATTACCATACACGTGACAATATCCATTATTTTGTATAATATAAGGAACGAATGGATGATTATTTCCTAATAATGCCAACGTATTTTCTAACGACGAATTGATCCATAATTCATTGTTCAAACTGTCATAACATGTTTGAATCATAGACATAAACGAATGGCATGTTTCCACATTGATCCAAATAGGTACGTGACAAGAAAATAAAATACGTTGAATATTCGATTGTTTTGCCAAAAAACATGCGCGCGCCATAGCTTTGTGTAACTGCGGATCATGAAATGACCGACATTGTACGTGAATCACAGAAAGAGCATTCTCTTCCAAACTATGTCCTTGAGACCAATTTTCAAATAAATGCTGCCATTTGGCATTTAATAGTTCAATTTCGATAGATAATTTGGAAGAAACGGGATCACTACTATGTAATCTCTTATATTCAATAACGCGTAGCGCTTTTTCAACATATTTATCAATATGTTCAGGAAAATACAAGGATGGCATTCGTATTTTGTGGTTTATATGTGGAGTATCAGATAAAGTCAATATATGGTGATTATTTTGAAACGCACATAAACGATTCTGAAAGTCGCCATTTTTTTCCTTATAATCGTAATTTTGGTTCGTAAATACATTCCAATATTTTGAAAATGCTCCACATGGAATTTGAGAAGGGTCAATAGATCCCGCCTTTTTTGCGCATAGTTTATGTTCTACAATATCAATTGTGGAAGTCAATTTTGAAACCATTTTTCGATAGTTAGTTTTGCATTTTAAAATCGATTTATAATAAGATTTATTGTCTTGATTATTGTTTAAAATACAAGTATATTTCTTGGACCAATGTAAAACTAACAATTCAAACAACCATTTATTGGGTTTGGATGTTTCTCGTGGCACCCATTTCGCAACATTTGTATGACAGGTTTCATTTTCTTGATATTGTACCCATTCATTATGTAATGTTTCATTCATAAATTCAATACAAAAATCAATAAGAGGATGTTCAAATCCTAATTTATGGTAATCATGCAGATAATTACACAATCCACAAATATCACGCCATGAACCATGTTGAAATGTGCTATTTTTAACAATAATCATATTTCGAATACAGTTTTTGGTCATTTCCGGTTCATAATCATAACTAATTGACAACAACGAATAAGTGAGTTGTCTATAACCATGTTCATTATGTATATCGCGAACATAAGCAATAAAAGAAAACAATTGAAATACATTATGTTGATAAATCGCATATAAAATAGACCCATTTTTGGGAATATTTGTATGGAGACATTCCATTAAGTGTGTAAATTGATGCGACAGATCTTTTACATGAACAATATCATTACAATCAAGCGTACAAATATTTTCCCATAATTCTACTAACAATTCTTGATATTGTAACATAGGATCAATTTCTTGGACAACTGGGAAATTCATTTTAATGAATATAGTTTCAAATGATTAAATGGTTTTCTATAAATGTTTTCGCGTTTTGCGCATTTCGGGTAATTCGGCAATACGAACACGTTTTTTTGTATATTTTCCATGTTTTTTTCGTAAAATAGAAGGGGTGGTAGGTTCAACGAGAACAAGTTCTTTAAACAAAATATGAATAGAATTGATAGAATGAAAAATAAAAAGAGACAATGGAATGTCAATATCACAAGGTAAGTTGTATACTTGAACACACTCTTTTTTATGAAAATCAAAATCAGAGTTTTCAATATGGTCGATAATGGTAGTCGGATCACTGCGTATATGAAATTTCATTATACTGTCACATTTGTATTTTTTGCTATTTAAATTACGATATTGTTGAAGTAATGAAATCAAGTCATTTTGTAATAAAGTACTACTATTATAATCGTTATTTATTGTTAAAGGAACTCTTTTCTTTATTTTATGAATAATTTCGTCTTGGACATTAGAATAATAAAGAAATACATTAATTTCATTCATTACTTCTTTATCATATGTAATACCGCCATGGAGTGTTCGTAAATATTCATTTGTCCAAGAAAGATCCAGTTCGTCCACATTTTCTTCGATCATTTGAATTATAATTTGAAAAAGTTTCGTTTAGATAAACGATTATGAAAGGATTTAAATAATAGTATATGTTAAATGACAATAAAGAAAGAAATGGATAAGGTAAATAAAAAAATAGATAAATTATCAGATGAGTTAAATGAAATGACTGAATTTATAAAGAAAATGCAATCGAACGAATATATTTATTTGTTTTGGGATATTGAAAATGCGCAAATCCCGAATGGAAAAAGTGGTTATGAACTAGTTAGTATTATACAAGACTATGTAGAAACCATTTATGCTGACAAAAAAATAGTAATTAAATGTTATTTCGAAGAACAAAATTTAAATGATAAAAATAAAATGGCATTAAATGATGCCGGATGTCATTTACATTTAGTTCCAAACCCTTATAATAAAAAAGAACGTTCAGATATGATAATAATACGGGATTTGTTGGACGTTGATTATAAATCAATCGTCGGATTAATTACATCCGATGGTGATTTTAAACCTTATTTGAATCAATTACAATCCAAAGTAAAGGATTTATTTGTAATTACAAATAATGAAAAATATGATGATTTTATGCCCAATGTTATTAAATGGGCTGATATTTGTTCAGAATTGGACTAACCTACTTAAAGAGATCGATGGTTAATATAAAGTATCACAACCGCACAGAATCCTTTGTTTCTTACTAACGCGAGTCTTGTATGTTAACTATATGACTTAATGAAAAAACGTTTTATGTGATACAGTACAGTGATAAAATTGAAACAATGTTTTTGAACACACTGTTTCAATAAAAAATGACGTTTAAAGATATAACTATGTGTATACCTCGTGTAGAAAATTTCACAAACAAAGATTTTGTATATAAAATATTGTGTAAAATAAACGCAGGGAAAATAAAAAAGATCGTCGAAAAACCATTAAAAAACGAAAAAAACTATAAGCGTATTTTGATTCAAATGACAATTAATCAAAATAATCAAAACGGTGCGTATATATTGGACAGATTTTCAAAAGGTGAAAATATAAAGGTCGTTTATGAAAACCAGGAGTATTGGAGAGTGGTTTCATCGTACTAGTCCTTGAATATATTTATCAACCACGGGGTTGGAATTATCATAACACATAGAAGGTTTTGTTCTCCCCCAAAAGGTATATAAGCGTGCGTTTTTTATTTCAATAGTAAATAATTCGTCAATATAACTATAAGCGTTTTTATAATGGATTAACGTTTGTTTCATTCTTTCTTTTGATTCAATTAAATATTGAAGACGTTTATGAATGCGATTGGACTGTTCGACACTTTCGTTTATATTATTATTATACAAAATATAGCGAATTTCATTTTTTACATCTTTAAACCGCTCTACAAGGGATTTTCGATTGGTCTCAATGCGTTTGATAAAAGAAAACACATTCATATGGCAAATAATTGGAAATAAACCACGAATCTCATCCGGTAAGAAGAGAGAATTCCATTCTTTCATTTCATTGATTTTGGATTCTACTTCTTGTAGTTGTTGATAAACGAGTTTTGATTTTTCGTCTTCGTCTTCAATAAACATTAATTTACTCGCAACAAATTCTAATGATGTTTCTAATTTATCAAATTGCTGTGCACTATTAAAGAATGTTTGCGTAGATGTTTCCAATTTCAAATAATTAATAAGAGTAATTAATCCGGTAGTAATTCCATTAAGTATTGCGATTAATATGACCGTCCAATTATGTTCGCATGAAGAAGTAAATGGTGTTAAAAATGTTAGAAAAGTAGATAATAATATTGTCGGAATTATTAACATGTGTAATTTGCGTTTACATAATAAATGGGACTGTATATACAAGTTTTTTTGCCCTTTCATAAACGTAATTAATATATCTAGTTCGTTGGAATATTTATCATCACTATCGTAATATTTATCAAGTGATTTTACCACTTGGATATAAGACAATTCTTTGAAACATGGTTTTTCATTGTCTTCATCATCGCTATTATTATAAGATATAGTTAATGGACTATCACTTTCATGAACTAAATCCATTTTTTTTCCACTTGTAACAACATCTTTTAAAGCGATACGAAGTTCATTTAGTTTATCATCCATTTGTTGTGAATAATCATCATCGTCAATTTCTTCATGTTCAATTATTGGAGTGTTTTCTGAAGATGGGGAATCATCATTTTTTTCAGTATGTGGATTTTCTATATCATGCTCGCTCATTTATAAAACATATCATTATGAATTTATATGTTTTATAATTCAATTATTATAACCAATCTAATATACGTAATTTTTCTCATGAAGAGATTTTCCTTCTTCTACGTCACCATCATATTTACCTTGCGACGCAAGACTATTATTTTTTGCTAATTGTAGCAATGTGTTTTGTGCTTTATCAATATTATCACTCTTACCTTCCCATGCGGTAATAACACTGGACTGTAGTGCGCGTCCATACGAAAAAGTAAGACGCCATGGTTTTATCCCATCGAATTTATTAATTTCATTTAATGCAACACTTGCTTCTGTTTCGGACATACCACCAGACAAAAATACAACACCGGGCATGGAAACTGGAACGGTTTGTTGAAACGCATGAACTGTATAAGACCCCACTTTTGTCCAATCAATTTCATCGGTACACGAAACGCCTTGACGAACCATATTAGGTTTTAACAGTGTACAATCAATATCCACATTATGATTAACCAGTTCGCTATATACCTTGCTCAAAACACGAACAGACACATCATGAGATGTTTGGAGATCATGAGTTCCATCCATTAAAATTTCCGGTTCTACAATAGGGACTAATCCATTTTGAATACAAATAGATGCATAACGCGCCAAAGTAACCGCGTTTTCATGTATGGAAATCTCGGAAGGGAGATGTTTATCGACATCAATCTTTAATACAGCGCGCCATTTGGCAAAACGTGCTCCGGCATCATAATATTGTTTACAACGAATGTCCAAATCATCCATTCCTTGTGTAACCGTTTCATCGTGATTATATAATGATTTTACCCCCTTGTCTACTTTAATACCAACAACAATATCATTGTCTAATAATGGTTGAATCAGTTTTACTCCCTCTTTTTCATCCAAAAGAGTTTCTTCATACGTAATAACTCCGCTAATATATTCATTTAATCCCCTTGTTTGGAATAGTAAATCGCGATAAGAAAATCTATTTTCATGATTATTTTCAACACTAATTGCGTCAAATCGTTTTCCAATTGTTCCAGTACTTTCGTCGGCTGCTAAAATACCCTTACCTGGAGAACAAATTTTGCGCACAGTGTCTAATAGTTCGGTTCTAAACATTATATGCAGTACAGATAATTTGTATTTAAATTGATTTATCAATTATTATAAAATTGAAGATTGTCGTCACTATGTATTATATTCATAAAAATTATCAATATGTATAAAAAATCATCCAAATGCATACGAAGAAAGGAACTTCGCAGCAATGAACAACTGCGAAGTTATTGTAATGAATTGAAACCGCGTATTGTAACTACACGTTTTAATCAAGAAACGTGGATTGAAAACGAATCTTACCGTGAAAAACATCACCCATTGTTAGGTTGTGCGTATGGTGTTCCAATTAAGACAGCAAATTCATTTACAGGTGACGATGTTTTATTAGTATTAGAAATGAATAATAGTGAAAATAAAATAATGGGTATAGGAATGATAAGAAACCAACCCGTTTTACGAAGCAAACAATATAATGTATATGAAAATCCGGAATATAATCGATATATATATTTGGGGAAAACCCGTATTGATCGAAATGATATGAATGAAGAAGAAGAGCAAATAATGAAGGTATTTGATATATTATGTTTTACGGGAAAAAGGCATCAAAAGCGACTGTCGGGTATAAAAGCGTTTCCTGTGGATATGCTATTTAAAATGTCAACCCGATCAAAAGAATTAGGGAAACCTGATTTAGTAGATTTTATGACTCATATGTTTAAAATGCGTATGAAATAATAAATCAAATGGTATAATTCCAATAAAATAATATAAATGGAATTTATACATTCTTTTTAATGGAAGAACCCAATAATTTATACGATGTAACACAATATAGCGATGATGAATTATATGCTATGTTGGATTTGAATAATCCATCAGATAGAGAACTGGAAGCCAAGGTATTATTGTCAATTGATAAATATAGTTCTGTTGAAAATAAAGAAGCAACGCAAATTAAGAGTTTTTTTGAAGACGTATATAGTCATTTTTTTGAAAGCGATGATATAATTGAAGGAATGATAGATAAAGATGAAAATGGAGATACGGCAGAACACAGTAAACCACAAATTAAGGAATTATCTGATTATAAAAAAGTTTTTGGGAAAAATGAAATAACTGATCAAGGAGAAACAGACACGAACCTAGTACAAACTACAACATTAGACTATGGTTCAAGTCAATTGAATCCTTTGTTAAAAGAAACACAAAAACGCGTATTACAATTGGACAGTCAGTTTAGAAATTATACCAATTATCCTTCTGCGACCGATTATATTATTAATTTGTCAGAAACACTGCACAATGTTGTCTCATTACGATTACATTCTGTAAGCATTCCATACACATGGTATAATATTAGCAATGTATACAACGCAAATTATTTTCAATTGATAGGAAATGCTGATGGTATTCGCGGAGTATATGATCTAACGATAGGTATTGCTCCAGGTGCGTACGACGTAAACGGTTTAATAAACGCAATTAATGAATCCATTGAAAATGTTAAAATTGAAAATCCTGATATTAATTTCGGAACAACGGGTGTAGTATATGATTTGGAAACATCGAAAACAACATTAATACTCGATTTACAACAAGTATACAATGAACCAAATTTTTATTTATATTTCAATCGATCAACAAACACATTTGGAAATGATGCTAATAAATCTATACCCGGATTTTTGGGTTATGGTGATCTAGTAATTCCAAAATATTCAAGTTCAAATATAGATACATCGATTGTGTCTAGTTATGACAGTGTCCCTCATGCGTATCCATTGGAAAGTATTTATTCCAATTATCAATATTCTTATAATGCGACGGGTAAAAATTCAGACCCATCTTCTGTTACATATAATCAATTTGATCCAAACGCATCCTTTTATTTGGTTATTAATGATCCTTCCAATAATGTTGTTGGCAATAATTATTTTACGATTTGTACTTATGATGGTCCAAATATATATTCTACTGCCCCAGATACATCATCCAATGTACTTGAAAAATTTACAATAGAATTTGGCGATGTATCCGGATTATATACGCGTCCAACATTATTAGAAGCAATCAATCGTTCTTTACTAAATAGTGATTTTTTGAGTTCAAATGCTTCTTTGAATCAATATGATATATCCTTTTCAAACGCAGATGATACAATTACCACGTTACAGCGATTTCAATTACGAACACTTTTGAGTCGTTTTACAACAATCAAAAAGAAAAATAAAAAACAAGTGATTTTATTTCCAGATGAAAATGAAGTATTGAATAATTTGTCACAAGATATAAGAGTGCAGAAATGGCAGGGTCCATTATGGACGGGAAATAATTCATGTTTTATGTTTGATGAAAATACTATTTTTACACAATCCAATTCAGTACGTTCTGAAAATGAACCTATAAATACATTATATTCAATTGACGCTTATACTAGTAATAGCCCATCCATGTTGCTACAATGTACAAAACCTTTTTATGATAATAGTTACAACAATCGTTATATGACAATTGATAATGATGTCGTCTCTGGTTACCCTGACGGATATACGTTAAATAATTTAATAGGTGTTTATGGATATAATGACACATTTAAAAATTCGGAAATAAATACAAAATTAAGGAATATTAAAGATCACAATGGGTATGATATTTCGAATGGATATGTAAATGCGAACGCATTTTATGATGTTGGTGAAAATAAATGTAGAATGCAGTTTGATATACTGACTTATTTCGACGAAACAAATTATATTTTCGATTTATCTGATAGTTTTTTTGGTCAAGGAGTAGTGGGACATTCGTTAGGTTTAAATGATAGTTCTTACAATTTTATCCCTGGTTATAACATATCTTCAAACGAAATTGTAGCATACTCGGATATATCATTTGGTACAGGAACCATAATGAATATACCCGTTAATAATTTTAACGATATTTCAACTCCAGTCAACGCATTACATAGAAATGGATCATTAAGTTTTCCGTTTTTAATTTCTTCGGTAAATAATAAAATTGTTGTAAAAGCAAAAGATGTGGGTAATGGATATACAGATATAGGAATTTCAACTGTGCCTGATTATACAATAGTATTCAAAGAAGGTGTGTATAGAACACCACAATTATTGGAAAATATGATAAATAATACATTTTCGTCAATACAAGGACTAACTGATTCGAGTGACGTGGCATTAAACGGATTAAATATGAAAAATAGTAAAATATATATATATGACGCATCTTGGGTATTCGTTCCAGAAGTAAACAACAAATTAACGCAAGAAGATTATAATATTGTATTCTCCGATGAATATGCCTCGTCATCTTATAGTAATGATTGGGTAGATTCAAATGATAATATACGTTACAGTCTCGACTTAAGTGGAGATTTACAAACATCGAGTAATCCAGGTATTACATCAAACAGTATGTGGAACGCGTATTTGGGTTTTACCGATAATAGTTATAATTTATTATCAGAACCAACCGGAACTGAAATAACTGGATCTCGTGATGTTATGTATGATATAAGTAAAACATTGTTTGTATATGAGTCAAATATAGAAGATGTGTCAGGTTCAGAAGTAACTGTATTACATGAAAAAAATAATGAAATGTCTTTCATACCACAATCCAATGTAAAGGGTCTTAGTGACGCTAATGGTGTGCAAAAACTTAACATTGAAATATCTGCTGGTATATATCCACTTTACTATTTGTACAACGAAATAAATACGAAATTTCGTGCTGAATCGAAAACAGAAAATTCTATTATATATTCTTATTTTGATAATACAGGAAACGAAAATTCTGTTATGCAAATGAATATTAATAAAGTATATACAGCAGAAGATTATATTTTAAAATTTTACGATGACGAGGCAGCAACTTTAAATATTAAATCAGTGAATACGAATTCGTTTGAAGCCACCACGTGGGATGTAACTTTGGGTTGGATATTAGGATATCGATATATTCCCACTGTATATTTAAACCCCATTTTTCCCGACAACAATTTGTTGGTTACAAATTATGATTACACACACGATAATAGTAGTAATATTATTACATTATTGGGAAATTCGACATTGGATTTATATCTGTTTAAAAATCTGTATTTAATATTGAACGATTATACTCAAAATCATTTGAATGATGGACTTATTACAGGTGTTCGTGACAATCCAAACGCAACCCGACCCCTATATTCCAGTAGTGCAACGCGAATTTGTGATCCATTAACCGGTCGAAATCAATCGTCTATTTTTAATTCCGTACAACCAGGAATGGGTTTAACCGAAAATCAATTGTACGCGGCAAATATCATAGCAGCAGATAATATTGTTAAACAATCAACACGAATATATTCTGACCCACCTTTTGTAAAAGATATGTTTGCTTTAATACCAATTAAGGTTTCGGGATTGAAGCAAGGTGAAGTATTTACGGAATATGGCGGTACACTCCAAGACAATGATCGAAAATATTTCGGTCCGGTAAACATTAGTAAAGTAAATGTCAAATTGTTAAATGATCACGGGGATGTAATTAATTTGAATGGTAGTAATTGGTCCTTTTCACTTGTATTCGAGTATCTATATAATATGAAAGGCATTTAAACCGAGGAAGATGAATATTTGGTTTAAAATATTTGTGTTTGTTTCACTTATTTAATTTATAGAATTAAATAAATGGACCTTCAAAAAGAGATCAAAAACGATGTTCTTCCAAATATACACATTTTGGTAGAATTATTAAAAAATGACGGAAATGGTTCGATTCCGTTGGTAAATTTCTTGGACAACACACAATATTTTATAGAGAAATTCCAAACTCTCGAATTAAAAGTCCAAGAACTTGAACAAATTTTACAACAAAAAAACACTGAAAATTGTGACATTTCGCAGATGCGAAAAATAAACACTTACTTTTCCTTAAAAAACACAGAAAACAGTGAAAATAAGGATGTCTTGGACAATAATACAATCGAAGAATCGATCAATGAGGAAAATGTCCAAGAACCCCAAATAAATATCGAGAATATTGATGAATTATTGATGACTAATTTAGAACATATGGAAAACCTGGTTCAAATTGCCAAAAATTTACATGGGAAATAATGTTTTGTGTATTTTATTATGTGACATGTATATATAATGTCCATTGTTGCTCTAAAGAAAAAAACTGCTGCCAAATATAATAATATGAGTGTGAATGTACAACAATTTTCGATAAACGGAGGGTTTCGTAATCAAGGTTGGGTCGGACAAACTTCTATATCACGATCTTTAATCAAAACTCCTCATCGAGGAGCTACACCTCGTGGTCATGGTGGTTGTTGTGGAACGTACAATATGTCAATCGTAAAACCTTTGGAACCATGTACTAACAATAATGAAGTTGTGAAATCATCTGTTGTAAGCACCGACGGAATGTTGGACATGAAATATAGATGGATTCGTCGTCCCGCACCTTACACTAGTGTAAAACCTGATGTAAATCACAATTTAAATCAGCAAGGGGAATATATTAACCGCATAAAGAAGAAAACATTGAATGCCACAACCAGACAATGCCCTTCTATTCCTAAGCAATCGTGTAATTTGAGTTGCGATTTGTTTAAAACACGAACATCAATGAAGGCTGGCATAGATAATTTTACAAAAAATGTTGGTCCAATTGATCAATCTGAATATGTTTCAAACACAAATGACCAATGTATATTGGTGGATGAAGAATTTCAAAAGGAAATGAACACAAAACCCTCTTCTACACCATTTGGATGTTAAATATTTATTTATCAAGAATAAATATTTGATTAAGGAGTATCAGTTTAAACAGCAGTTTCAGTATCATCACCAGTATTAGCATCACCTTCATGAACAACAGAAGCAGCAGCAGCAGTATCATCACCAGTATTAGCATCACCTTCATGAACAACAGCAGTTTTAGCAGCATCATCAGCATTATCATCAGTTTTAGCAGCACCTTCAGTAGTAGTATTAGCAGCAGGAGTAGGAGCAGCAGGAGGAGCAGCATCAGGAGTAGTATTAGCATCTTCAGTAACATCATCTATTTTATTTTCCCATTTGTTCGCAGCAGTATTATATATATAAATTTCGCTTACATCGTGCCACACATACACCTTTTTACGAAGAATTTTGCCAGGATTTTCTTTTAATTCTTCCAAAAATTGTACATATCCAGCATCACTTTCCGGGGCACCTTCAGCAACTTCAGGAGGATCATCAGCAACAGTAGCATCACTTTCCGGGGCACCTTCGTCAGTTTTAGCAGCAGTATCAGGATCAGCATCACCTTCAGAAGGGACAGCAGAAGTTTCAGTAGCAGCAACTTCAGGAGTAGCAGCAGTAGCAGCAACTTCAGGAGTAGCAGCAGTAGCATCAGTAGCATCAGTAGCAGTTTCAGCATTAGCAGTTTCATCAGTAGCATCACCACCTTTCATTTTCTTATTTTTCCTTTTTTTAAAACTTTGTTTTTTAACATTTTTTCTTCTCTTATATGTCATTTTTCCCATGATTCTTAATTATATTAAAAGGATATTTTATAAACACGAAAAACACCAAATATTTGCTAAAGTACAACTCCATTATTCGATTCATATAAAATTGAAAAACGAACATAAATAAAGGATTTGTTATAAAAACAATGGAAACTATCAACGAAATACAAGAAAAATACGTTCAGAGTCTGAATGAAATGGAAAAACAAGGATATATCATAGCAAAAGAGCACCTAGGATCTTCATTTAGTTTGGAAAAAAGCATAGGGTTTAAAGAATGGTTAAAAAAATATAAAGAATCAGGGAATTAATTCAAACCGTTCAGGATTGTGCCATTGTTTAAAAGAACTATATTTAATCGGAATATCCTTCTTGACTGTTTTTTGGGAAACATGTTGTAATGGTGAAAAATGGTATATTTTTCCACATCCAATAAATTTGTTTTTTATAAAATCCTCCGTTTTTTCTTCTGTTTGTTTCGTTCCATCTTTTCCGATTGTTTTCTTGGGTTCGGGTTTGTATGTTTTCAATTTTGCGAATGGTCCATTTGCTACATCAATTTTTTTATTTTTTGCCTTTCGTTTTTCAATTTCATGTATGTGTAAAAAAGGGGAGGACGCTGTCATAGGTACAATAGAATTATCGATAAAAAAGTCGCGACAAAAATATTTTAATACATATTTCATCGCAACGCTATTCAATATAGGATACGGAATATTTACATCACAATAATACGAAAATCCCTGTTTATAAGAATTATAAAACATAATAATATTACCAAACGGAGTAGGTTCTATCAAAATACGCCGTTTCCACGAGGATTCTAAAATATTATTAGGTTGAACAATAAGGTTGTCATATTCTTCTTTTAAATAAAACTCCTTTTGAATATTTTCATTATAATCAATATGTGAATGATAAGACTTCAAGAACCGTTGATGATGTTTTTCAATATATATTTCTTTTTCGTCCTCTTCTTCTTCTTCTTTTTCAATTACTGTATTTTGTATAGTAGGTTTTGGTAAATGATAATATCTAGATCCAAGAGAAACTATTCCTATAAAAATAACAGACGAACAAACGCCAAATAATATTTTTCCATAATGTTTTGCGGTAAACATCTACTAAATCATAATTAGATGTTTTTATTTCATTTTTTACCGAATCGTTCAATCGATTTTTCTTTCATAAATTGATCGTTTATTTCAGAATGATCACTTTGTAATAAATATTGTAGATTTTGCGGTTTATACCCATCTAATTTGTTGTGTAACATTTTACGTTTTGCGGATTCTAATGAAAAAATACGGTAATGAAAACAAACCATATTGGCAGTTTGAATATGTTCCTCTCGAAAATGTTTGAAAAATGGACTAAGTTGTATATGTTGGTTATGGACCGATTCCATGGTAATAAGTTGTTTTCCAATTGGATGATGTAATAATAATCCATCTATTTTGGCACATTTGGAAATGGTTTTTACTTCAATTTCTTTAAATCTACATCGCCCTTTTTCCCATTTATGTGGATGTGGATGTTTTAAATTATGATTCCATCGAGTTGTTAAATGTTGTAAAATAGATGATGGATCTTTTTCTCTATTATTACAAGACATCATAACCCATGGAATTTGAACACAATCGACTTGTGAATATGTATGTTCCAATTGTTCACGTATGGTGGTTTCTTTATGTTTAATGGTGCTAATAAATTCATCACAATCTACAAAAATCACCCATGTATATTTATGTTTGATGTGTTTTAAAAAAACTTGGTTTGTGTCTTGGACTTGTCGTTTTTTAAAATTTCTTGATTCTATAACCACAACTCTGGGATTAAATTGCGTTTCATAAGAAATAGGTATAGTGGAATCAGTATCATAAAGCACAAATATAGTATCCACGCCTTCGCGTAAATAATATTCTACAAATTCATCAAAAAAGGGTTCATTTAAATATCTTACAATAAGGGCTAAAAACTTCATTATACTTATAGGGGGGAAATTATGCTATTTGAGTTTTACGAAATTCAAACAAATCGCCTATTTCTTTTTCCAAAATAGGGACACTAATGCGATCATATGTTTTGTATGTACTATCCGGGTGAAGGCAGACCAAATAGAGTCCCGTCACTTTTTTTCCATATTTCAATTCCAAAATCTTCTTATACACATTCAATTGTAGTGAATAATGCCAGAAGTTAGTGTCAGGAAGGTGTTTAATACACTCGCGGGTTGCTGCTTTCCCAAAAGAACTATCGTAACTGATTTCTTTACAGCGCTTCCAATCATAGATTTGGAGTGTGCCGTCGGGGTTTTCGAACAGCATATCAATTGACCCTGACAATTTGAGTTCTTCGTAATAAATCATCCATTCGGTACGGTATGGTTTCAGTTCGGGGAAATCTTTGACGAATCGTGTAAACCATTGATATTCGATACTATCATTGTTTACCTCCATTGCGTTATAATAACACTCAATGTCGTAGTGCATTTTAGTTCCGGCAGCAGCTGCTTGATCACGATTCTTATCCCAGTCTTCTTGAATATCCTCTTTGGTTTTGTTATAATATTTGTAAGTGGGATCGTTACGACGCTTACTTCTTAAAATATTATCGATAATTTTGCCACTGTTGAACTCGGGGAAGTGACTGTGATTCCATGTAGTCACTGATGTGAAACTGGAGTCGCCATGGACGGTGTAAATGTGAGGTCCTTCATCAAAAGTGATGAATTCATCGCGAGGATGAGGATTCAGTTTTGCTAAGTGGTCGGGAGGGTTGAATGACATTATACTATTATCAATACTTGTGTTTAAATCGTTAAAAAATCAAAAGAAACATTCAATTTTGTTGGGTTTTACACATATTCTTGTATTTCAAATTCTCTTGAAAATGTATCATAAATCCAATTACGTAACTGTAAATGACGTTTTTTCTCATATTTATCACCTAATCCATTAATTTTGTGCATATAGCTGATATTTTTCTCTTTTTCGACTTCATTGGATTGGAGAGTTTCACTATTGTCCATTTGCCATTGGAGGAATGTTTGAAGAAAGTGATGACTCATACGATTTAACCACGCTTCATATTTGTTTGAATCCAGTATAATCCACTTGGGTTGCTCACTTAGATCATTACTCCAAATATAAATCGTATTTGGTTTTTGAATAAAACAACAAATTGGAAGCAAAGGAACGTTACTATATCTTTCCAAACAATGTTTCGTTCCATTCACCAGATCATGTTCAAACATATGTTTTAAATCTTGCTCATTAACTGAAATGTTACGAATCCATGTTTCAAACGTGATTGATGGTTTAGGCCAGAATGGTTTATTAATATATTCCAAAATAATTTTGCGCTTTCTCGACAAACTCATGTGCTTTTCCTTTTTCAATTCATCAATCTGCTGCTGCTGTTTTGTACATTTTTCTTGTAATGAATATACAACGTTTTGTATCGATTGTAATTGGCGTTGGAGTTCATCTAATAAAACATTCTGTCTTGTATAAGACGTGCTATTATGAAAGAATTCGTTTATTTCTTCGTTGGTATTCATTTTTCTATAACAAGTTGTTATGTTTCATAGCAATTCAATTTTGTATTATATTTGTAAAATATAATGTCTACTAATAAAATATATATGTCAAAATCAATGACGTTTGAAGAAAAATGCTTACAATACCCAAGTATTACGTTAAATAAAAAACAGTTATGTGATTTTGAACTTTTAGTAAATGGTGGATTTGCACCATTAAAGGGATTTATGAATGAGTATGATTATACTTCGGTAGTAAGTCACATGAGATTACATGACGGACAACTATGGGCAATGCCAATTACATTATGTATCAACGAAGAACAAGAACAAGAACTGAAACATAGTAATTATGTCGTATTGAAACATGAAACTGGTTTGCCATTAGGCATTATGGACATTAGTGATCATAAATCTATTTATAAATCTGATATTTCAGAAGAATCTGTTAATGTATATGGTGCGAATGATACAAACCATCCTTATGTGAAGATTTTATACCAATACAAAGAAAATGGTTTTATTTACAATATTGGTGGACCTATCGTTGATTTTAAGTTGCCTCCTCATTACGATTTTCAGCAACACCGTTTTACGCCTTCAGAGACAAAGGAGTATTTTAGACAAAATGGGTGGACTAAAATTGTTGGATTTCAAACCCGCAATCCTATGCATCGCTCTCATTATGAATTAACAAAATACGCAATGAAGATGGGTGGTAAAGATTGTAAATTATTGCTTCATCCTGTAGTTGGTATTACACAAGATTGTGATATTGATTATCATACACGTGTTAAATGTTATGTTGAATTAATGGATTATTATGAGAAAGGTAGTGCGTTATTGAGTTTATTACCACTTTCCATGCGCATGGCTGGTCCGAGAGAAGCAGTATGGCACGCTCAAATTCGTAAGAATTATGGATGTACTCATTTTGTAGTGGGTCGTGATCACGCAGGACCTTCTTATAAGAAGGAAAATGGAGATGATTTCTATGGACCTTATGACGCACAAGATTTACTAGTAAAACACGCAAAAGAAATTGGAATTGAAGTGATTACATCCAAATTGATTGTATATGCTTTACCTAAAGATGAAAAGGACGAACAGAAGGGTACATATTTACCTATTGATAAAGTGGATGATAAAAAATACGATGTTAAAACAATTTCTGGAACACAACAACGTAATATGTTGGCTAAAGGAGAACCTATTCCTACATGGTTTTCCTTTCCAAAGGTTATTAAAATATTAGAATCTACCTTCAAAGGAACACAACAAAAAGGATTTTGTTTATATTTTGTTGGATTGTCTGGAAGTGGTAAATCTACCATTGCTAATTTCATGATTAGTAAATTACAAGAATTGACCAACCGCACAATTACCTATTTAGACGGTGATATTGTTCGACTTCATTTATCACAGGGATTAGGGTTTAGTGAAAAAGACCGAAGTATTAACATTCAGCGTATTGGTTATGTTTCTTCTGAAGTAGTAAAACATGGAGGGGTTTCTATAGCAGCAAATATTGCTCCCTTTGAAAAAGATCGCGTTATAAATCGCGATCTTATTAGCGCAAATGGTGAGTATATTGAAGTTTTTGTAAAAACATCATTAGAAACATGTGAGCAACGAGATGTAAAGGGACTTTATAAATTGGCTCGTAAGGGTGTTATTAAGGAATTCACTGGTATAAGTTCTCCTTTTGATGAACCTAACAACTGTGAACTTACATTAGACGGAGGAGCACCTATGGAGGAAAATATTGAATTACTTATTAACTATCTTAAATCTAAAAATTTGATCTAACCGACGAAGAATTTAATCCGCGCAGCAGATTGAATAATTAAAATATTGGGATTATATAATTTCGAATGAAATTATATAATGTTTTTCCAAAGAACAGAATTTGTGGATGAATTTATTCAATTAATACAAAAGTGCAATGAAACAGTTTTATCTATTTATTATACTGATTTTGACGTTGATTACAAAGACGATGAATCTCCATTGACTATTGCCGATAAGTCATGTAATTCAATAATTTGTCAACATTTAGATAATTTAAATACAAAGTTAGTTGAAAATAAGGATGTAGAACCTAATGATATTGTCATTATTAGTGAGGAAAATAAAAATGAGGATTATGAGTTACGTAAAAGCAAAAAATGGTGTTGGTTGGTCGATCCAGTAGACGGAACGAAAGAATTCGTTAAAAAGAATGGACAATTTACTGTAAATATTGGTTTAACTGAAAACGGAGTACCCGTTTTTGGTATAGTAAGTATTCCTGTAACTGGGGAAATTTATTATGGAATAAAAAATAAAGGTAGTTATAAATTTCACGAGAACAATACAAAAACTTTACTTGTAGACAATGATAAAGATTATATGAAAAAAAACAGTCGCATAGTTGCTTCATTATCTCATTTAAATAAAGAAACACAGGATTTTATCGATAAAATAGAAGATCCGATTATTATATCAACAGGCAGTAGTATTAAACTTTTATATATTGCTGATAATAAGGCGGATGTATATCCAAGAATTGCTCCTACAAGTGAATGGGACACATGTGCTGCACATGCTGTTGTAAAATATGCGGGTGGTAAAGTATTAAATTATCATAATGAAACTGAACTTCAATATAATAAGGAAAATTTATTGAATCCCTATTTCATTGTTTATTAATTATTCAATACAAATATCGTTAAAATCGCTATTATCAAACATTTTACTATCAATTGCGTTGACAGTTAGTAAAATAATGCTTAAAAATACAATGAGTGCTACAATAAAAATAATAATGGATTGTTTTTGATATTTTTGTAAAATATAATCTGAAGCATGTATTCCAAAATATGACCCTAGCGCACTTGACCCGGCAAATGTGAGTCCATATAATATAGGTAAATCACCTGACGAATAATAATTGATAGTAGATATAATACAAGAGAATAATGTACTAACCGAACTTGTAGCAACAACAACTTCCGGAATCATTCCAACTTGAATCATGATTGGTGTAATTAACATGCCCCCGCCAATACCAATATAAGTAGATATAAACCCTGTAAAAGAACCAATTAATATAAAATTTTTTATTATATTATCATCCCAAACAATATCCCCTTTAATAAATATATACTGACTATTACGTTTTTTGTTATAGTCTGTAATAATATAGTTTATTGTGTAATAACCGAGTCCACATGTGGTTATAAACTGACCCGCAACATGTAACCAATACGTATATGTACATACATTAAAAAATTCACGTGTAATACTAAAAATTGATAATATCCCAATATTAAACCCCATAATACCTGTACAATAGTATTTGTCTCGTTGTGAATCGCCATATTTTTCAATTTTTTCATTATGTTCTTCTTTTTCATCATCGGTTTTAATTATGACTTCAATATTATCAATTATAACAGGGTCATCACCATTTGGTGAAATTTGAATATCAATATCTTCACCAATAATCAGTTTTTTTATTTCACTTAATTTAAAATATTCTCCAATTCCATCAATAATTACTAATGTATAATTACTATTTTGATTGTTTAAAAATTCTGTTTCTTTTATATAAGTATCAATTGCTTTGTGAATGGATTTATAAAACGTAATTGACAAAATGCCAATCAAACATGATATTGTGACAATATCAGGCGTATAATTTGATAATATAACACCAAAAAAAGAAGTATTTGCG
>Ga0209816_1000145_pt1 | contig 57879 bp, 58 predicted proteins | sample CoawatmetaG01DNA_FD_187509 | JGI IMG/M metagenome (GOLD analysis project Ga0209816, IMG submission 187509) | Marine microbial communities from the West Antarctic Peninsula - Coastal water metaG017-DNA (SPAdes) (version 2) | ecosystem: Environmental > Aquatic > Marine > Coastal ...
GTCATACGAGTGCTCGTATGGCTGGTCGTAGAACCGATAGCTTCCCGCACCGCCCGCGCCCTCGTCAAAGGCGACAAGCATCCCCGCTACCGGCGCCACCGCAAGGCGGCCTGCCGAACACGCTTACCCCTAACTGAACCTACCTCCTCTTACGGATGCCGATTCGGGGGAGGTTCCCGCCGTTCTCTGCGCAACGATTTTTCCTGCGTCGGGCAAAAATAGAGTGGCTGGAATGCGCTATGGTCCGGCGGCGGCGATGTCGGTTTCGGCCTCCCTGAGCGAACAGACGGAGGCGAGACGGGACTCGATCCGATCGCTGTACGCCAAATCGACCGAGAACAGGTCGAGACGGTCCGAACTGGATTTGACGGCATAATCGCCGATCAATCCTTCGTCGCATCCCGCGTCACGATGGTGCGGATAGAGCAGCGTCAGTCTGCTGCATCGATAGAGCCGGCCATAGGCCATCATTTGATAGACGTCGGCTTGGGACACGCCGCGTTTGGGATCGTCGATCCGCGCGGCGATCCGTTTCCACTTGGTATCGATCACCTGCAGGACGACGTCGCCGCGCTTGACGAGGATATCCGGGCGGGTCTGAAAAACCTGCCGTCGGTCATCGGCTTCGAGGCAATAGAGCCGTCCGCCCTGGCTGACGACGCGTAGGTCGGTGTCGGCCAGGGCGCGCTTGAGCATCCGGACGACATATTCCTCGAACAGCGTATTCATCTCGAACAGTAACGAGAAGCCATCGCTGCCGCCGGCGGAGGTGGTCTGGAAGCGCTCGCCGAGCAGCAGGCGCGCGAGATTGAGCAACTCGCGCCAGCGGGCGTTGGTGCGATCCAGCGTGACCTCGTCCCACCGCAATGCGGAGACTGGCACGTCGGCGATATCGGCGTAGGCGAACGCCAGCTCCCGCAACCGCCGCTGATTGTCGGTCGTGCGCGCGATACGCGACAGGCGCGTGACCGCGGCCTTCATGATCCGGTTCAGCGCGATGTCCGGGGTCAGCGCGTCGAACCGGCATGCCAACCGCGATGGCTCCACCGCCAGCACGGTAAACTGTCGCGTCACGTTCAACCGGCCGCGCAGCGTCGGCAGGTCGTCGGCATGTTCGACATAGCGGCGTGGCATTCCCTGCCGCACTGCATTGACCAGTTTCGCCGAGAACAGCCGGATAAGGATTTCGAGCAGCGTCTCGCGCTGCCAGTCGAGCGCGGTGACCTGGCCCGCGTCGATCTTCAGGTCGAGCGCGACGGCCAGCATGTGGACGAGCCGTTGGCGGATGTTGCCGGTCGTCTCGGCATCACTCCCGCCGGCCACGTCGATCTTGGGCAGGATTTCGAGCGCACAGCCCTGCGCCGCGATGACGCCGACCACGCCCCGCGCGCGCAGCCCCTTGCGACCATGCTCCAGGACGCCACCACCACCGCGGCCGGCAAGAGGCGAGGCTGCCGCGACCGCCGCGATCCGGTCGGCGGCGGTCATCGGCATTTCGTCGGCCGCATTGCCGTAGCGGAGGGTTTCCCATTCGAGGATCGTGCGGCGGATCACGCGGCGACGAAACCATCGTAGGAGAAGGTTTTGCGCACATGCCACCGATAGCGTGGCGCGGCATCCTCATCCCCGCCCAGCCCCTTGGGCGCTTTGAGCCGGCGTCGGTCGATGAAGCGGCCTTCCCGGTCGCTCTCGCCATCGTCGCCATCGCCGAGCACCGCCGCCACCTTGGCCCAGTCTTCGTAGAAATATTCGGCGAGCAGCGGGATGACCTTGTGGCGCATGACCTCGTCGACGTCAGCGCGGGTCGCGCAGCGGATGAAATAGGCGTGGCCGATCTGATGCTCGCGGTCGAACAGATACTCGATCCGCTCGTTGATCGTGGCGAGCAGGCTGGCAACGTCGATGCCGTCGACCGGCTTGAGCAGGCTGGCGTCCGGCATCAGCTCACGAAACTCGAACCGGCGGCGCAGCGCGGTGTCGAGCAGCGCGATCGAGCGGTCGGCGGTGTTCATCGTGCCGATGATGTGCAGGTTCGCCGGCACGCCGAACCGCGCCTCGCTATAGGGCAAGGTCAGCCGCATTCCCTCATCCATGCCTAGCCGCTTGTCCGGCTCGATCAGCGTGATGAGCTCGCCGAACACCTTGGAGATGTTGGCGCGGTTGATTTCGTCGATGACGAGGACGTGCTCCTCGGCGCTTGCCTCGGCCGCTTCGGCCATCTGGCGCAGGATGCCGGGCTTGGCCTTGAGCGTGAAGCCGACGCCGTCCGCCAGCGGTTGCGGGCGCAGGCCCTCGACGAAGTCCTCATAGGCGTAATTCTGGTGGAAGGTGACGAAGCCGATCTGCCCCTGAATTCTCAGTTCCTCATACGCCCTGCGCAGTTCCTGCCGACGGTCGACATCGGTCAGCAACAGGTCGTTCACGGCCAGCCCGCGGCATAGCCGCACCGCCTCGGCCATCGTGCGATAGGTCTTGCCCGTGCCCGGCGGCCCGTAAAGGATCAGGTTGAGCGGTGAACGCTTCACCGGGTCCGGCGCGGGCGCTTCCTCGGCCGGCAGGCCGCCCCAGTGCGACATGTTGCGCAGGAACCAGTCGTAATCCTGCGGCGCGTCCATGAAGGCGAAGCGGATCAGCCGCTGCGCCATCTCGTTGGTCGGATACACCTCCCAGATCGTCGGCTGATAGGTGTAGTGATACCATTCGCGCGGGGTGTACCCTGCCTGCCAGTCGACGGACACGCGCTCGCCGTCACCGGCATTGGCGGTGATAGTGCCGATCGCCTTGATCGACATGACCGACACTGATCGCCCGCGCCCGTCGAACGGCAGACCGTTCTTGCGGACATAGGTCGCCTTGATCGCGATCCGCTCGCCCGGCTGCATCCGCAGCACCTGCTCGCGGTTGCGATCGCTGGGACTGTCGATGTCCCAGATACCCTCGGCCAGGAACCGCTCGACCTGATCGTCGCGGCGGCCATAGGATGCGCCGACGAACCAATAGGGGCCGTCCTGCAACACCTCAGCCTCGACCGTCTCGACTGGCGTAGCCGGCGGCGGCGTCTCCTCGCCGTCCCATTTGTCTTCCAGCGCCACCCACACAAAGCCCTGCACGTCGAACAGATCGAGCGGATCCCAGCCCAGCTCCTCCCCGAACAAAGCGAACAGCGCCCGCAGCAGCTGAAGATATTCGTCGAGATCGGTCGGCTCGAACTGCGGATGGGCGAACAGCTTGCGGCCGAACAGGGTCTTGCCCATCGCTTCGACACGGCTGACCTTGAACCAGCTCGCCGCTTCCGGGTGGATCGTGCCGACGACGCTGATGGTGATCGCCAGCACCTCACCGCGACGCAGGCCGGCGATACCGTCCGCCTTCAGCTGTTCGAGCGTACGGGCGCCATCGGTAATCGTCGCCAGCGGATCATCCTCGCTGCGCGCCAGCCGTGCGACGATCTCGAAGAAGCTGTCGCGCAGGGGTGCGTCAGCCTTCTGCACCTCGTCGAGCGTGCGCCAGCTGAGCGGCAGGCCCTGCACATCGACACTGAGCGCGCGATAGATCTGCTCGCCGGCAGTGCGATCATCGGCGTCCGACGCGGCAAGCGCGCGAACCTTGTCGATCGTCTGGTCCTTGTAACGGCGTTCGATCGTCCAGTAATCGCCATCCTGTCGACGAAAGTCCTCGAACCCCGTCATGCGGGATAGGAAGGTATCGCGTACCGCCTTGAACGCCGGCCAGTCGATAACGACGAAGCCGAGTGCATCGAGCGCGGTTTTGCACTGCGCGCCACCGGGCAGTGCTTCGCTGCCGGTGTGCGCGAGGGCGTCGCGGACGATGGCCTTGCTGGGATAGCGCTTGCCACGGTGAAGCAGCCAGAACTTGGCGGGCAGACCCAGCCCGTCATGGTCGGCGATGAACGCCTCGACCGATCCGGCGGCATCGCACCGCGCGATGGCGTCGAGGATGTCCTGTGCGGTTAGTCCAAGCCTTGCGCTCGAACTCTTTGCACCGGCGTCGTCCCGGCCGACGATCGTGTAGCCCAGCGCTTTTAACAGAGCATAGGACTGGCTTTCACCAAAGCCACCGAAAAATTCGCTGGCGGTCCTGGGCATTTCGCCGGGCAGTTTGCCGACCGCGATCCCGACGATGGCCTTCGCCGGATAGCGCTGGCCGTTCGACGGGCGAATGGCCCAGTTCGACGGCCGGATAAATCCATGGGCGCGCAGGAAATCATCGACGCCAGCAGCATCGCAATCATCCATCGTCGCCTCGATATCCGCCGCGGTCAGGCGAGCGATCAGCTCGGCATGACCCCGATCGCGGGCGGATGTGCTGCCGCCTTCGAGGAAGCGACGATAGTATCTCAGGCTCGTGGGCAGGTGTCCCCGCTCGCCATCGTTGCCGATATCTTCAGGCAGGTCGTTGCCAGCCTTCAATCGCGCCTCCAACTCGTCGAGCCTTCCATCCGCATGAAGTTGATCGAGATCACCGAAGACGCGGTCGAGCTTTCTAACCTTGCTCATCTGGGTGTTGATCGTGTTGCGAGAGTAGCCCTGCGCTTCCATCCACGCTTTGAACTCAGCTTCTTTCACAAATCCTCCCGCCTGTTTGCGCTCAATGCAGCCACATGTTCGGCCCACGCCTGGCATTCGTCTCGTTGTGTTGTGAACCAGGCAGCGAGCGCCTCGGTCGCCCGCATGCCCAACTCGATCTGTTCCCGCTGAGCACCGAAGTCGGCGAGATTGTCTATCGTGGGCGTGTCCGTCACGATCATGAGTCCCGCACGTCCGCCGGCCCTTTTGTTGATGGTTGGCACGATCCGATATGGGGTGTCGGCAAGCGCTGATGCCATCTGCCCAGCGAGCCGGGAAAAATGGTCCCCCCAACCGTAGAGGCAGATATTGGCATTGCCCTCCCGCAACTGATGGACCAGCCGCGTTTGTGGCAGGAAATCCCATTTCGGCAACGCGGACGGCGCGAAGATCATCGTCTTGCTTTCAGCCGGCGCTTCCTTGAGCATGCTGGGACCGGGCGGAAGCGCGATCCCGAGTTCGCCCAGCATCGCGACATAGGCGCGGGTGAAGTTGCCAACGGCAGCAAGCGGAACGGCCTGATATCCGCGCCGTCCCTTTTCAATAGCCTGCGACATTAGCTCGGCGCGATGTTGCAGTCGGAGAGCCAGTTCACCGGTTTCCGAACCTGCGCGCGCCTTCAACACGGCAAGAACACGCTCGTAGGTGAAAACGGCATCGAACTTTTCCGCGAAGGCCGGTGCCTTCGCAGCATAGGCTTCAGGACAGACGAGCACCGTCAATGCTTTGTGAAATCCCTCCGTAACGAGTGCCGTCGCTTCCATTCGATAGGACTCCGCCTGCTGCGGCTGCTCGGTGGTGTCGAGCTTGTTCTCGATGAGGACGGCATATCTGCCGTCATCGCCATCGATCTCGAGAAGCACGTCGATCTCACGTCGACTGTGCATGCGCCGTCGGCTATGGGAGACCCGGCCGCCGCGATGGCTGAGCGCAGCGCCGGTGAGCAGCGACAGCTCCGAAATGAAACGATCACGAAAAGCGTGAGAGCAGCGCAATTCCTCGACAAGCAACAGATCGATATCCCGTTCGGTCGCATGGCTCAGCGTCAGAATGTCGTCGGTCACGGTTGTGTTGCTCCGGTTAGCCGCCGCGCCAGCATGATCATCGCTTCGGTATCACGACCGCAATAGGCGCGGAGCGCGGCGTCCAGCGCCAGCCGGCGTTCGGCCGAGCAATCCGTGGCGATCGCTTCGGCATAGGCTTCCTGCGCGCTGCCGCCGTCCTTCACTTCAAGCGCGGCGTAATCCATCTCGGCGGCGATCGTCGGCAGCACGGCCTTGATCGACCAACTGCCGCGCTGGTCACGGTGATACCAGTTGGCACGGGTGACCGGTAGCAGATCGACGACGCGCGCCGCCATCGCGGTCAGCGCGTCCGCAAGGTCCGGGAACGCGGCGGCCAGTTCGAGGATGCGCCCCTTTTCGAAGCTGGCGTTGTAGCCGATGACCGCGCCGGTCGGCGGCACCATCTCGACCAGCGCCTCGGCGCACGCGCGGCGAGGATCACTCCCATCAAGGCTGAGGAATTCGCGGTGCATGATGACGCCGTCCGCGGTCTCGACATGGGCCGAGAACTGGAACGGCACTTGGCTGTACGGTCGCGTGCCGATCCAACGCGGAACAGCGAAACCAATCGTCTCGAAGTCGAGCCAGGTGCGTGGGAACGCCCAGCCAGCCATCGCTGCGCGGGCGCCCTCGACATCGTGATACACCTCGCCTGATATGGTTGCGCGATGGACGCGAGCGTGGACGGCGTTGGTCAGCGCGGCGGGATCGACGGCCAGCAGATCGACGACACCCTGCTCGATCCAGCGCTTTCCGCCGCCATGCGGCAGCACTGTCACCGGCCATTCCGGTTTGGCCGGCAGCGCCGCATGGCAATAGCAGGCGAACTCGCACGTAAACGGTGCATCGCAGTGTGCGCCGGGCGCGTTATCCGGTTCAGCACCGGCCAGCGTCGCCCGCGCGGCTGCGACGGTCTCGCCTCGACCGGCGATGATCGGCTCGGCCTGCGCCATCAGATCGGTGTCGGCGAACAGGCCATCGTAATCGCCATCGCGTTCGAGGACGAAGCTGCTGTCGATATGGCGGATCGCCGCGCTGCTGATCGGTACACCGGCGTTGCGCGCGACCCAGAGCTGGGTCGCGAGGTCGCCGACGTGATAGTCCTTGGCCTTGGTCGAGTTCTTCACCTCTGCCATTTGCCAGCCGCCTGCACCATCCGGCTCCAGCACGTCGATGCGCACGAGGACGCCGTCGTGCTGGAAGGTCGCCTCAAAGATCGGCTGATTATGACCACGATCGAGCAATGCCCGCGTCGTTGCGAGCGCGGCGGCAAGATCTGGTTCCGCCTCGACCATAACGCCATCCGGCAGCAATGCGCAGGCGATCGCGCCGACCTCGTGCCCAGTGGCGAACCGAACCTCGGCCCCATGATCTTGCTCTGCCAAGTCCGGGCGATGAACGGATAGCCACAGCCGCTTGGGGCATTGTTCGAATGCGGTGATGCGCGACTTGGACAGGCCGTGACGGCGCAGAACGGCCGTCATGGCGTGATCTCTTCCTCGACGAAAAGCGCGGGCAGAAATTCGGCAAGCGCCGCGTCGCCTGCGTAGATGAGACGGCGTTTCACGACGCGGATCGGCCAGCCAGGACGAGCTGATCGAACAGGTGCAGAGCCTGCTCTGCCACGCCCAGGACCGCCATTAGCGGGGCGAGCACCACGTCAAAATCCTCGTCAGCAAACGCCGCGCCCAATTCGCCCGCATCAAGGATTACGGGATATGCGATGGTACCGGCGCGCGTGTCAGTTTCGAACTCGCGCTCGCGTAATTGCTGAAGCAGTTCGTCCGACTGGCTGAGCAGCGTCTGCCACGCCCGCTTCTTCGGGCGCTCGCGCTCGAACGAGAGGACATACCGGTTGCCGTGCGCACTGGCGCCAACGAACGGAGCGAGCGCCGTCACGTCTTCGCCATTATCCCCAGACGTCACGGTCAGCGAGAACCAGAACTCGGCATCGTCCTCGTCGTCCGGCGACTGCCACGCGCGGGGCGCCAACCAATAGTCACCTTCGGTTTGTGGATCGACGTCCTTGATCCAATCGCGCTCCGCCGCCCAAGCCTCCATCCGGTTCGAGACGGCCTCCCAAAATTTGGGTTCGAGAACGCCCTTCACATGGCGAACCGCCCCCTCGATGTCGCTGAGGTGCCTCATGACAATTGTGTCCGCGGTATCAGGTTCGGTCATTGGCTCTTTCCTCAGAAACCGCCGACGTGCGCCGCAAAGCTGCGCAAAACTCGGCTGATTGGGTTGGCGGGATCGGTCGCAGCGATTTCACGAGCGGCTGACGCCACGTCGCTCCAATCGGCCGCTATTGCATCGGGCACCTTCATTCGGCGCCGCGCAAGGATGACGACGTGCGCTGATCGATCCCCGTCGCGAGCGCGACGGGCAATCGTCCGCACATAGCGGCCGAATTGGTCATCTCCCTCCGGGGCGTCGATCTTCACCTCGATACCGAGAAGAAAGCTGGGGCCTTCCAACGTCAGGTCGACGCGCTCGCTTGCAAGCCCGAGCGGACAATCTTCCGTTCGTACGCGATAGCCATGCCGGAGCGTGGCCAGCGTCGGGAGTGATCCTTGCGGATCGTCCAGTCGACGAAGCAACGCATGTAGAAAACGATACGCGAAATCCCCTGTCTGCCTTGGGGTCAAGAATGCTGCGAGCACCGATGCGTTGCGGACCTCGTCGCGCCGCAACCGGGCGGCAACCCAAGGATCGAAGGCATCCCCACGATTGAGGATATCACGCACTGCTCCGTTCAAAGCCGTCAGCGCCAGGGCGAGCTGCTCAGCGCCCAATCGTTCCGGCACCTCTGCTGTTTTGACGGATGCGATTGGCTGGCCCGCCCGCCATTCGGCGCTGAAACCCGACAAACCTTTCATCCATTGCAGATTCCGCCGCGGCGAATGATCAGTCGACCACGCTTTGCCGAATAGAGCGAGGCCATTTGACCAGCAGGGAATTTCCGCGATCATAAGGCAATCCTTACTTCAAGGCCGGAACTGATCGGCGAATGCGCCGGCATGGACACCGGCAACACCTCTCGCCGGCCAGTCGAGGCACATGAACGGCGCGAATGAGTATGAGCGTGTTGGCCATTTCCTAAACCAGCCGAAGACATTCACTGCCAAGGCGGCGCGAACGAAATTCTTTGGCACGCCAAGCAGGGAGGCGGATCGGTGAGTCGTCATGCCGAACCGATCGCATGCTGTTGCGACAGAAGCGGTCGCACCCCGATCTGCGGCAGCATCGTCTGCGCCGCGTCGATGCGCTCGCGCATCACGTCGATCAAGGCATCCGGCCCCTCGATCACCAACTCACCGCCCCAGGTGAATAGATGTTCGGCGAGTTCGCGCATGCCCCCGGTCGTGAACCGGATGCGCAGCCCACCATCGTCCAGCTCCTCGACCTGCTGGAGCCGATGAAAGCGCCAACTCCGCGCTCGCGCAGCAGAAGATGTCGGTACGCGTAGCGTCACGTCCTGCTTTTTGTCGCGCCAGACCGCGAAGCTCTCGGCCAGCCAAGCGTCGATATTCCAGTCGTCCGGTGCGCAGCCAAGCGTGTCGCTCACCTCCGCGCCCGTCATTCGATCGAGCCGGTAATAGACCGGCTGATCGTCCCGACCCGGCATCTTGCCGAGAAGATAGGTCAACGGGCCATGGACGAGGCCATAGGGGATCACGCGTCGCCACCGAGGTTCCGGTCGATCATCGGTCACGTAATGAAACTCGACGCAGCGGCCGGCGAGCATCGCGCCTTGGACCATCGCGACTGTTTCAGGTGCCACCGCTGCGATCGGCCCGGCTGTCACCAGATTCCGCTGAAGCCGGACAAGTGCGTCGAGGTCCGGGTCGATCCGACGTTTCTCGCGATCGTCCAGCGCACCTTTTACTTTCGCCAGCAGGCTGCCCAACTGACTGGCGCGCGCCGCCTTACCCGCGGCGCGTTGTCCCTCGACCTCTGCTTGTAACGCCGCCACCTCGCCCGGTGTCGGACGGGTATAGGCTCGACGAAGGCTGTCGCGGATGAGAAAGCGCTTGCGGCGGTCGTCCGCGATCTCGTCGAGATCGAAGTGATTGGCGATGATATCGCGCATCCGCTCGGCTGTTCGTCGGTTGACGCCGAGCCGCTCGGCCATCCCGTCTAGCGTCAGACCGTCGGTCGTTTCCGAAAGCGCGTGAACCAGCGCCAACAGCCGGTCCAACTTGGCCATCCTGTCCGTCATTGACCACCCCACGTCCAGATTTGTCGTAGACTTCGATGGCTAAGGGGCGATTGGCAAGGCCTGATGATGCATGGGCGGAGGCCGCGATGACTCTGACATCGCGGCCTCCGCCAGTCACGCGGCGTCCTGCTCCAGCCAGGGGGCTAGCCGCACGGCGTCATTCGCAGCCTTGTCGTACTGGGCGGCGAACCGGGCGGCTCGGCGCGCCTCCAATGCGGCGATATAGCCACGTCCGGCACGCAGTTCGCACACGCGGCGGAGGATGCGGTCTTCGGCCATATCGGCGTCGACACGCGGATCGTGCAGCTTGCGCCAGCGGCACAGCAGCAGGGCCGTTGCGATCACGTCCCCCTCGCACTGCTCCTGCACCAGATCCCATTGGCCGCTCTCGATCAGCCGGGCGACGGCGAAGGCGGGCGCCGACAGTTTCGATGGTATGTCGAAGGCGGCCAGCAGCTCGGACTCATGGATCGGCTTCATCTTCATGTTGGCGGTGGCGACGCGGGCGAAATCGACATGGCGTTGGCGCCCGTCGCCGCCGAAAGCCAGCCACTTCCAGTTGTTCGGCAGGGTCAGGCCATGACGCATGGCCGCGCAGACCAGCATCGGCAGATCGTGGAACGACCCGGCCCAACTGACGAGGTCCGTGTCGGCGGGCGCGTCGGCCAGCACCTGCAGAAGCCCCGCGACGATCTCCTTCTCGGTGTGATCCGGCGCCGACATGGTCACGAATCGGCTGACTTCGGCGTTGCCGTCCGGATGTTCGGTCAGCACCATCGCGCAGGCCGTGGTGATCGACTGGAATATCCAGCGCGGGGTCCTGAGCGGGTCTTCGCCGCGCTTGTAGCCGCGACGGCCGGGCTGATCGTCGCCACTGTCGCGGGGCACATATCGCTCCATCTGCTGGTAGCGGCGATGCCCGGTTTTGTCGATCACCGCGCTTTCGATGTCGAAGATGATCCAGCTGCGGGTGCGGGTTTCGGATTTGAAGTCGATGTGCATAGGGTGTCTCCGCCGGGATGCGACCGGCAACAAGGGAAGATGATGGGCGGGCCTCGATGATCGAGGCCCGCCCTAGCGGCGGTCAGCCGAACCGGACGACTGCCCCGAAAGGCGCCTCCGGTTCGATCCAGTCCGCACCGGGCGGGACGAATTGGTTGTTGGCGAGCAGTTCGTCACCCATCGTGCTCGCCGACGCCTTGATGCGCTTCATCGCCAGCGCCTTGCCCTTGCCGATGCCGATGCCTTTCGGCTTGCCCGCGACCCGCGCGAGTGACCCGCGGCGATCGATGGCGAAGAATTCGTCCGCGTGGGTGCTGACGAGGATGATCGGCGAGCGATCGCTCGCGGCGAAGGGTACGAGGTTATCGACGACGTCGATGGTCAGCATCTCGCGATAGGCGATAGCGATGCTTGTCGGATCCTTGGCGCGGGCGCTGGCCCACCCGGTGTAGATCACGTCCCGGCCCGCCATCTGCGCGACGCGGGCGAGCTCGTTCCCGACGTCGAAAGAAAATTCCTGGCCGGATGCCCAGGAGATACAGTCGTTGGCGGGCCTGAAGCTCGGCCAACCCATCTCTTCGCGGAGGGCGATCATTAAGTTCTGGTGGTGCAGGATCATTGTCATGTGGGTCGTTCCTTTCTGTGGCGGCCGGTCGGCCGGAGCATTTCTTTTCCGCTCCTTCGCGGTGCTCGTTTCTCTTGTTTCCGAATGTGGGATCGGCGCGCCTGATGGCGCGCCTCTGATTGTCAGCGGTGCCGCTCGTTCCAGGTCAGTGGCCGGGTGCGCGGCGTCGGTCCCCACGGCGTCACCTCGCGCTGGATCCATAGCCTCTCATTTTCGAGGTCCTCGGCCGGGATCTCGATCCACCACGCCCTGGCGGCAGGATCCCAGCGATAGCCTCGCCCCTTAAGGATCGAGCGCTTGTCGAAAGGCGCGCCGGTCGCCTCGATGCGGACGGTCGGCCGCTCCGCATTGGCGAGGATTACGCCGATGACGGTCGATCCGTCGGCCAGTCGATGCGCGAGTAGGTGGAGCAGGCTTATGACGTCCGCCATCGCGCGGTGGCCGTTGTTGAAGCGCCCGATCTGCATCAGCAGGTGACCCAGCTTTGCGCCGTCGAAGCCGTATTCGAGCCAGTCGAAGTCCCGGGCAGAGCACGCCCAGGCGGCCCCCGCGAGGCCGGGGAGCAGCCATTCGACGAAGGCGATGTCGAATGCCGCGTTATGGGCGATGCGCACGTCCGCGCTGGCGATCAGCGCCTCCAGCGCGTCGAGGTCGATGACCTTGTCGCACACATCCGCGTCGGTGATGCCGGTCAGCCTGGTGATAGCGGAAGGGATCGGCATGCCGGGGTCACGCAGCGCCTGCCCCGCGCGGTCGATGCGCACGATCTGTCCGACCGGATCCACGGCGACGATGACGACGGCGATGTCGATGATCTCGTCGTGATCCGGGTCGGTGCCGGTGGTTTCGGTATCGATGACCGCCACCGTGCGGATCGGTCCGTCGCCCGGTTCGGCGAGGGGAAAGTCGCTGAGTGACGACACGCGGTGCAGGATCCTGATGTCTGCGTCGCCCGCGAATGGAGAAAGCGCTGCCTCGCCCGAGGCGGCGCTGGTGATGTGCGTCATGGTCGATATCTCCTGATATAATCGACCGAGCGGATGCGAGGCTTTTCCTCTCAACCTTCCTGATCACAGGAGTTGCCGTCGAAGCGGCTTTTCCTTCGATGCTGCACAAAAATGGCGAACAGTGACATCGGTCGGCCGCGATGCTTGGTGGCGGCGAGAAAATTTCCTATAAGGACCGCATGATTTCACCGATCCATCCTTCCTCGACAGACGGCGCCGCGTCGACGTCGGCGATGGACGTGTCGGTGCTTCAGGTGCTCGGCCAACTTCTCGCCGCCGCCGCGCGTATATTGGATGGCGATGCATTCCGCCGCCTTGGTGGACCATGACTGTACCGCCGACTCGTATCCGTCGTGATGGCATTTCTAACGTTCGCCATCGTCATGCGCGTGCGTCAGCGCGCCAGCACCGCGGGCCGGTGCTTCCTCCATAACGTCTGCGAAGCCCGGCGGCATCTCAGCCACCCACCCGCTGGCTGGGCGGCACCGTAACCCCCCATCGTCAAGGCTAGCTGCGCGCCGCCTTCGGGCGGTAGCGCGTCGATGACGATGTGTGGACGATCGCTCCTGCGATAGATGCGACACCTGCGATAGCGCGGGTATCGCAGGAGCGTCGTCTCGCAAGGTGCGAGACAGACCGTGAGGAACAGTGATGAATGGGTCCGCCAGCCGATGGTGAACAAGGCCGCCGACGAGATCGTCGCGGCCCGTGGGTGCACGCCGGGCGAGGTTACGCCGTATCAAGTGGCCAAGCGCCTGAGCAGCGAGCCAAATGGAGCGCTCTATGCCAAAGTTCGGAATTGGCGCCGGCGTCGGCAGGACGAGATGGGGCTGGCGGCGATCGATATGCCGGCCGGCGCGGAAGCCGATTTCCGGGCGCTGCTCGAGCAACTGACGTTGCAGGCGGTCGACCATTTCGTCCGGACGGTGCGCACGGTCGGCGGTGACCTCGATCGTACCGCGGCGATGCGCGTCGCCGATGCCGAGCGCCGCCGTGTCGAGGCGGAGAGCGAAACCGCCGAAGTGCTGGACATTTGCCAGAAGGCCGAGGCCGAACTTTCGGCCGCGACCGTCCGGATCGGCGCGCTGGAGGATTCGCTGGCACAGGCGCAGCGCCGCGAGGATGTGCTGCGCGGGCGGCTCGACCAGCGTGAGGCCGATGCCGCGAGGCACGACACGGCCGCCGAGCCGGAAGAGATCGCCACGGCGACCGGGGCCGCCGGACCGTCCCCCAGCGATGCGGTGGATGCCGATGCGCCTGCGCAGCAGTCGATTGCGTTCGGCGAGCATGGAGAAGCGTCCGAATGATTCGACCGGCATCGCTCCCGCCGGAATGCTCTTTCGGCAGAAATCCGCGCGTTTTCGACGGGAACATCCGAGCCAAGGCGACCGGCACGGTGATCTCCTTCTGCAAGGAGATCACCGTGAAAAATTCCGCCGCCCCGTTTCCGATCGCGATTCCTCACGAACCGGTCGACCGTTTGAACGCGCTGATCGCCGCCGCACGCGCCGATATGGCGGCAGCCGATGCGGAGGCGGCGAAGGCCGAGGCGGACATGGCCGCGATCGAGCCGCACCCCCATGCGCACGGCTATACCGCTGGCGGCGACTGTCGCTATGCGGGCCTCAAGCCGCGGCATCGCCTCGCGCTGGCAGGCCTTCTGGCCCGCCCGTGGCGCTCTCCTCTGGTCACGCTGGAGGTCGCCAAGCTCAATAAACGGCTGGACTATCTGCTCGCGGCCTTTCCTTCTGTCCTCAATGATGGCGGCGATGGTCTTGCGGAGGAAGGCGCGACGGCGCTGATCAAGCGCGGTGCAGCGGCTACCGATAAGGTCGCGCACAACCCCATGCTGGGGTTCGGCATGGTCTGGCACCGCTTCGGCTTCCACCACCGCAATCGCATCGCATGGGTCGCCGCCTTCGCCTATCGCGGGGGGCTCTCCCAGCTCGTCGATCGCACGGCTGGCATCGACAGGGACACGCCGCTCGGCGACGCGCTGACCGCCACGGTCAAGACCCACGCGACGCTTCTCGCCCCGATCGGCGAGCGTGAGCTCCTCGCACGCGCGGCGCGCCGGGACGCGCAGCGACAGGCATCGTGGTCGGCGGTGCCGGAGCCCTATCGCGAAAATGGCCAGTGGCGTGACCGGGCGCCGACCAAGCGCCAGCGTCACATGATGCAGCGGATCGAAGCGGCGCGTGGCCTGCCGATGATCGAGCTCGGTCGCCGCGGAGACAGCTCCGAATGGATCGCCGATGCGGGCGGCAATCCCCGTTTCCAGCAGTCCGACGAGGAGCAGCGCTAATGGCAGACGATCAGCCGTGGTCGATGCGGCCGATGGTCGTCACGGTCACCGACAAGGGAGAAACGTTTCAGGTCGCCGACGTGCAGCGCTGGATCGACGAGCGTAAGCAGCTGCTTCGGCGGGCCCGGGAAATCATGAACGCCTATAACGGGACGACGGCATCGCTCTACAGACATTACGCCACGCTGGTCGGAATCGCGTCCCGACTGGCCGAGATCAAGCAGATCTTCGATACTTTCAGTGACGAACGCACCCGTCACGCCGATGCCAATATCGCCGCGCTGGTGGCCTATTTCAGCGACCCGAAGACAATGGAGGGCATCGATGATTGACCTCGTCGATCCCGTCCAGCGTCATATCGCCGCCATCGTCTTTCGCGATACCGTCGTGCCCGACGACGCGTCGGATATGGCATCGTGTTCTGAGGCGACACCGAAGCAGGTCGATCGCCAACTGCGGGCAATGCTGCCCGGCGTCGACGTCCCATGGAACAGTGGCAACGGCATGCTTGATGACCCGGTCGGCCGTCGTGTCGGCCGAGCCGCCTTCAATGCCGCAATCCGTGCGCTCTGGCGAGATGGCGTCTGGACGGGCGGGACGCCCGCACCGCATCGCCTGCCCGAGGACGCGGGCGGCATTGAGCGGTTCATTCGCGCGCAGACCCTTCTTGGCGTCGGCAATCCCGATGACGCGAGCGGCGACGACCTGAGCGAACAATTGCTCGGCTTCAGCATCGGCGACCACGCCCGAACCTCCGACATCCTGCGCGCCAATGGTTGGCGGGCGAAGCTGTTCGTCGCTGCATCGATGATCGCGGCGGCCTGTGCATCCTATGAAACGAGGCGGCGCAGGTCCGACAAGACCGGCCGCAACAAAGGCGCTGTAGAGCTTGCCGCGCTTAATATCGAAGCCGCGGTCATCGGCGCGGCGCGGATCGCGACCGGCATTTACTTCTCAGACGAACGGCCGGTCGCCGCACGGCGCATAGCCATGCTCCTCGCGGAAGAGGTCGAGCGCTTCCGCCGGGCGCGCGCGACCAAGACCGTCGTGCATTCGATCAGAGTAGCCGCAGGTGCCGCCGATGCGATCCACGTCTATATCACGCGCGGTACGATGCGCGGCATCCCGCCCGAGCATGACCGCAACGCCGGGCGACTGCCGAGCCGACTGGCGACGCGCAACCCCGCCATGGAAACCGCAGTGCAGGCGATGATCGAAGAGGTGACTGCGGTCGACGCCCCTGACGTCTACCGCCTGCTGATGGCACGGCGGCTCGACGTCGCGCTGGCCAGGCATCGCTGGCTGGCGGCCCCGCACCCGATCTTCCGGCTCAGCTATGCGTATATCGACGCCCACGCGGCGTTCGCCGAATTCGAGCGGCTGGGCGCTATCTCGATTTGGGAGCCTACCACCGAGCGGTCACAACCGGCTTCATCAGGCGGAAGGTGTATTTGATGGGCACGACGGTGCCGCGCTACACACATCACGCCTATGCGTTGGGAACACGGATCTGCGATCTGGCCGCTTCCGCGGCAGATCACGCGACGCATGATTTCATCCGCCGATCCGAACTGGACAAGCCGACTGAGCGCGGCGTGCGTGCGAAGCACCTCGTCCTGTTCTACGGCCTCGACGTCGAAAACACGGTTATCCTCGCCGTGCGTCAGATCACGGACAGGCTCAGTCACCGCGGTGTAAACGGGGCCGACTGGCGGGTCGCCTTCGGCCTCATCGTATATCGGATCCTGTCACACACGATGCCTACGTTGGCCGGTCGCTTGGCGGCGACATCCTCGCTCGATGCCGACGAAGTCACTTGCAAGGGATTGGTGAATAGGGCGAGCAATCTCGCCCAACGGTTCGACGATCACGACTTCGACCGCCCATGTGGAGCCTTCTTCGACTATGGGGGCTGGTTCGATCGCGACCGGGACGTCGACTTCTGGGACCGGCTTCAAAAGGATGCGAAGGTGTATGGCGCCTCGTCCTCCACCTTCGTTAAAATGCATGAGGAGCGGGAAGCCCTGCCTAGCCGTCAGGGACGACCTTCGACGCCAGCCGATGCGCCGCCCTCGCGCTGGCAGCAGATCATGCTCGAAGCGAAGAAGGCGGTTCACGCCTACCTGCCGCTCTACGTTAAAAGCCGTCCGACCCGCCTGACCGCGCGAATCATGGCGAGAATGAGCCAGGGTTATTCGGCACTCGCCTCCGATCCGCAATTCTGCACGATCTTCAGGACGTAAAAATCCCAGTTTTCCGCGGACTTTTGGCGGGAACCTCTCCCGGATCGCCATCTGCACCACCGGCGCATGGACCCGCCGACGCAACCTCCAACACCACGCCAGCCGCCTAAACCGACTCATTCCGGGACGGTCACGCGGCTGGTCCGCATTTTAGCGCCGGCGCCCGACTTTGTGCCGCCACTGAAGGGGGAATCTGATATGCTGCTCCACCTGCTGGGTCAGGCGTTCACGGACCTGATCGAGGGAGCGTAACTATGCGTATCAAGCCCGAAGCCGAACGGATCGTCGGCTATGTCCGCGTCTCGACCGACGATCAGGCCGATCATCGCACCTCGCTCGACAGCCAGGAGGCGCAGATCCGCGCGGACGCCGAGGCGAAGGGCCAGATTGTAATCCGGATCTTCGTGGAGCCGGGCGAGAGCGGGCAGGATGCCCGCAGACCCGAGTTCAACCGCATGCTCGACTTCGTCGAGGATCCCGCCAATGGTATCTGCGAGATCAAGATCCTCTCCCTGTCGCGCTTCGCCCGCAGCATGGAAACCCAAATCCCGACCTTCGCGCGGCTCAAGCGCGCCAAGGTCAGACTGGTCTCGCTGACGCAAAATTTTTCCGACGATCCGATGGGCGCCATGATGCGCAACGTCATCGCCGCGTTCGACGAGTATTTCGCACTCGAAACGGCCAAACATACGCGTCGAACGATGCGGCGGAACGCGGAGGAAGGCTTTTTCAACGGCGGCCCCGTGCCTTTGGGCTACGAAAGTCGAACGGTGGAAATGCGCGGGACGAAGGCTAAGAAAAAGCTCTTCATCCACGAGAATGATGCGCGGACAGTCCGGTTGATCTTCGACCTCGCCACTGTTGGTAAGGGCAGCGGTCCGATGGGCGCCCGCGCGATCGCCGAATGGGTCAACGAGCGCGGGTACACGCTGTCCAATGGCAACAGCTTCAGTAACTCGAACGTCGCCGGCATTCTCGGTCGTTGTCACTACCGCGGCTATTATTTCGACATGACCCGCGACGAACATGGCGGGAAGGCACCCGAGGAGACGTGGGTCCGGGTCGAATGCCCGCAGATCATCCCGGAGGAGACGATGGATGCGGTCGCGGCGCTGCGCGCCGTGCGTCGGCCGACCGTAACCCCACCGCGTGTCGTCAACGGCCCGACGCTGCTGACGAACGTCGCAAAGTGCGGCATCTGTGGCGAGGGCATGACGATCCACACCGGAAAGGGTGGTCGCTATTCCTATTACTCCTGCAATGCGAAGGTGAACAAAGGCGCCTCCCGGTGTGGCTGCCCGAATATCCGCGAGGAGCGGCTTGATGCTGTCGTGCTCGGTGCGCTTGGGAAGCAGATCTTCGCACCTGAACGCCTGCGAATGCTGCTCGCCGAAATGCTGGAAGCGTCAGCCGAAGCGGACGAACGTCGTTCCCGCGATCTCACTCAGGCCCGTCTCAACAAGACCCAGGCCGAGACGCGCCTGCGCAACCTGTACGAGGCGCTGGCGGACGGCAAGGCATCGCTCAAGGATCCGATCTTCACCAGCTTGTTGGCGGAAACGAACAACCGCATCGCCTCGGCGACCGCGACGATCGAAGCGCTCGAACGGCAGATCGGCAAGACCACGAAGCGTGTGACGCCGGAGATGGTGGATGCTTTCAGCGCACTCGTTCGCGACCGCCTGAGCGGAAACGATCCCGTGCTCCGCAAGGCCTATGTTGCCCTCTTCGTCTCCAAAGTGGCGGTCGATCAGGAAGCTATCACAATTTCCGGCTCGTCCCAGCTGCTCGAGCGAGCCATCGGGAGAACGGAACCGGCCGTAATGGGCATGGTACCCATTTTTGACCGGAAGTGGTGCCCCTGGCCGGACTCGAACCAGCATGCCTTGCGGCGTTCGATTTTGAGTCGAATGCGTCTACCAATTTCGCCACAGGGGCAGCGAAGAGGCGCTGCTAGACGAGGGTGATGCGTCGCGCAAGCGGCGATTGTCGGGGGTCGGCGGCTATCGTGGAAAGACACCCCTTCTTCTGCCCCGCGCGGGGGGCAACAATCTGGTTATGGCGTGCGCAGCCAGACAGTTTCTCTTGCCGAGATCTCCAGCAGCGCGGCGTCGCTCCGCCGCCTCCAATCGACGTCATATTCGATCAGATGGTACCGGCGACCACAACTCCGCCAGCTTTTGCACGGGCATCTGTTGGGCGCCTCATCCCATGGTAGCATAGCCAGTCGGCGAAGCTCGGCCATCGCATCGGCCTTCGTGGCATATTCGGTGCCTGGTTCGCCATGCCACTCGTCCTGGATCACGAACATCCCTTGCCCCTCAATTCACCGGCGGGCGCTGGCGATAGCTCAGCGCCTCGGCGACGTGGATACGCCCGACCTGCTGGGTGCCCGCCAGATCGGCGATGGTACGCGCCACACGCAGGACGCGGGTATAGCCGCGTGCGGTCAGGCGCATCCGTTCCGCCGCTTCGGCCAGCAGCTTGCGGCCCGCCTCGTCCGGCGTGGCCCAGCGTTCCAGAAGCGTGCCGTCCGCCTCGGCATTGGTCCGGACCGTCACCGGCGCGTCGCGATAGCGGTCTCTTTGACGCGCGCGCGCCGTCGCTACCCGCTTGGCGACGACCGCCGAGGATTCGGCCGCAGCGGGGGCGAACAGGTCGACCGCGCGGACCGGCTGCACCTCGACCGACAGGTCGATGCGGTCGAGCAGCGGCCCGGAAATCTTCGCCTGATAGTCCGCCGCGCAGCGTGGTGCCCGAGCGCAGGCCAGCGCCGCGTCGCCCAGATGACCACAACGACACGGGTTCATCGCCGCGACCAGTTGCACCCGCGCGGGGAAGGTCACATGGGCGTTGGCCCGCGCGATGCTGACCGTGCCGGTCTCCAGCGGCTGGCGCAGCGAATCGAGCACCGCACGCTGGAATTCGGGCAGTTCGTCTAGGAACAGCACCCCCAGATGCGCCAGGCTCACCTCGCCGGGCTTGGCCTTCAGCCCGCCGCCGGTCAGCGCCGCCATCGAGGCCGAGTGATGCGGCGCGCGGAACGGGCGCGTGCGGGTGAGCCGCCCCCCGGCCAGGGTCCCCGCGACGGACTGGACCATCGAGACCTCCAGCGCCTCGGCGGCGTCGAGCGGCGGCAGGATGCCGGGCAGGCACGCCGCCATCAGCGACTTGCCCGATCCGGGCGGGCCGCTCATCAGCAGATTGTGTCCGCCCGCCGCCGCGATCTCCAGCGCGCGCCTGGCATTTTCCTGGCCCTTGACCTGGGCCAGGTCGGGGCCGGGCACGCCGTCCTCGACCATGCCGCCCTCGGGCATGGGCAGGACCGAATGGCCCTTCAGATGGTTGATGAGCGACAGCAGGTCCGGCGCGGCGATCACCGATCCGCCGCCCGCCCAGCTTGCCTCTGCCCCTTGCGCCGCGGGGCAGATCAGCCCCTTGTCGAGCGAACCGGCATGGAGCGCGGCGAGCAGCACGCCCGGCGATGGCCCGATCCGCCCGTCCAGCGCCAGTTCGCCGACGACGACATGATCGCCGAGCAACTCCGCGTCGATCACCCCCATCGCCGCCAGCAAGGCCAGCGCGATCGGCAGGTCGAAATGCGAACCTTCCTTGGGCAGGTCGGCGGGCGACAGGTTCACCGCGATCCGCTTGGGCGGCAGCGCCAGGCCCATGGCGGCAATGGCCGCGCGCACCCGCTCGCGACTCTCGCCCACCGCCTTGTCGGCCAGCCCGACCAAGTTGAAGGCGGGCAGCCCCGCGATCAGCTGTACCTGCACCTCCACGGCGCGCGCCTCCAGCCCCAGATAGGCCACTGTCGAGACGATCGTCGCCATGATTCCCCCTGTACGGGCGCTCCCCTGCCCGCTTATGCTTCCTGCAAAGGATAGGGCCGCCCCGCAAGGGCAAGATGGTCGTTCGCGGCGTGCGTTCACACGATTGACTTGCCAGATTGACTTGGACGCCCGCTTTGCGTAAGCGGCTTGCCACCAAGGCCGTCCTCGTGGCGGCCGTTTTTATTCAGACGTATCCAAGGAATGAACGATGAAGCGGACCTTTCAGCCGAGCAATCTGGTGCGCGCTCGCCGTCACGGCTTCCGTGCGCGGATGGCGACTCCGGGCGGCCGTGCGGTGATCCGGGCGCGTCGCGCGCGCGGTCGCAAGAAGCTGTCGGCGTAATCACGACGCTGACCCGCCGCCGCGATTTCCTCGCGGCCAATGGCGGGCGACGCGTGGCGATGCCCGGCTTCGTGCTGCAGGTGCGCCCGCGTGACGATGGTGAAGCCACGATTCGCGTCGGCTTCACCGTCACTAAGAAGATCGGAAACGCGGTCGTTCGTAACCGGATGAAGCGCCGGTTGCGGGCGCTCGCGCGCGATCTTTTGCCGGCAAAGGGCATAGCGGGCGCCGATCATGTGCTGATCGGACGGCAAGGCGGGATAGAGCGCGATTATGCCGCGCTCACCGCCGAACTGGCCAAGGCGCTGACCCGCGCCGCCTCCCCCGACACCAGCGCCCATGACCGTCCGCGCGAACCGCGCGTGCATCATGGCCGTGGCAAGGGACGCGGGCCCCGGGGCGGCGCACATCGCAGCCCCGAATCGCCCAAGGAATCGGTACAGGAGCCGGCGCGACCGTGATCGCCCGGCTCCTGATTCTGCTCGCGCGGGGCTGGCAACTGGGCCCTTCGCTGATCCTGCCGCCCTCTTGTCGCTATCAACCCTCCTGTTCGGCCTATGCAATTGAGGCCATTGGCCGCTATGGCGCGGTCAAAGGGGGCTGGTTGGCGCTCAAGCGCATTGCGCGGTGCCATCCCTGGGGCGGGCACGGACCCGACCCGGTGCCCTGACATAACTGGGGTTTCGACGTGAACGAAGACCGCAAGAATTTCGTCGTGTTCGCGGTGATCGCGGCGCTGATCCTGTTCGGATGGCCGCTCATCCAGAACAAGTTCTTCCCGAGCAACCCGCCCGCGACCAAGATCGTCGACGGCAAGCAGGTGCCGGTGGTGAACAGCTCGGCCAATCCGACCGCCACCACGCCCAGCGCGATGCGCGACCGCAAGGTCGTCCTGGCCGAAACCCCGCGCGTGGCGATCGACACGCCGCGCCTGAAGGGCTCGATCAACCTGAAGGGCGCGCGGATCGACGACCTCGTCCTGCTCGATTACAAGCAGACGGTCGACAAGAACTCGCCGCCAATCCGCCTGTTGTCGCCGGCGGGTGCGGAAGGTGCGTATTTCGCCGGGTTCGGCTGGCGCACCGACGGGCTGAACCCGCCCGCCGCCGACGCCGTCTGGACCGCCAGCGCGCCGGTGCTGCGTCCCGGCCAGCCGGTCACGCTCAGCGCCGCCAATGCGACCGGCCAGCGTTTCCAGATCACCCTGTCGGTCGACAAGGATTACATGTTCACCGTCCAGCAGACGGTGGCCAATGGCGGCAACGCGGCCGTGCCGGTCGCGACCTATGGCTATGTCAATCGTGGCATCTCGGCCGATCCCAGCAGCTATTCGATCCATGTTGGCCCGATGTCGGTCAATGACGGCTCGGCGCATTACGGCCCGGACTGGAAGGACGTGGACAAGGCGCCGACCCGCTTCACCACCACCGGTGGCTGGCTGGGCTTCACCGACAAATATTGGCTGACCGCGCTGATCCCGGATCAGGCCAAGTCGTTCGACGGCCAGTTCCGCGCGGGCGGCAACCAGACCTATCAGGCCGACGACACGGTCCAGCCGCAGACGCTGGCACCCGGCAAGCAATTGACCCAGACCACGCGTTTCTTCGCGGGCGCCAAGGAAGTCGCGCTTCTCGACCGCTATACCGACAAGGAAGGCGTCGCGTTGCTCGATCACGCGATCGACTGGGGCTATCTGCGCCAGCTCGAAAAGCCGATCTTCTACTATCTCGACTGGCTCTTCAAACTCGTCGGCAATTTCGGCGTCGCGATCATCCTGCTGACCATCACCATCCGCGCGCTGATGTTCCCAATCGCCCAGCGCCAGTTCGCCTCGATGGCGGCGATGCGCGCCGTGCAGCCCAAGATGAAGGCGCTCCAGGAACGCTATAAGGACGACAAGGTCCGGATGCAGCAGGAGGTCATGGCCCTCTACAAGCAGGAAAAGGTCAATCCGCTGGCGGGCTGTCTGCCCGCGCTGATCCAGATCCCGATCTTCTATGCGCTGTACAAGGTGCTGATGCTGACGATCGAGATGCGCCACCAGCATTTCGTGCTGTGGATCAAGGACCTGTCCGCGCCGGATCCGCTGACCCCGGTCAACCTGTTCGGCCTGCTGCCCTTCGTGCCGCCGCACTTCATCGCGATCGGCGTGGTGCCGATCCTGCTGGGCATCTCGATGTACTTCCAGTTCAAGATGAACCCGCAGCCGATGGACGATGCGCAGAAGCAGGTCTTCGCGATCCTGCCCTGGGTGCTGATGTTCGTGATGGCGCCCTTCGCGGTCGGCCTGCAGGTCTACTGGATCACGACCAACTGCATCTCGATCCTGCAGCAGCGCCTGCTCTACGCCCGCCATCCGGGCCTGAAACAGCCGGTCGCCAAGTGAGCGAGCTTCCTCCTCATCCCTCTTCCGAAGAGCCTCAGGGCTTTTCGGAGGAACTGGTCGAATCGGCGCGCAAGCTGTTCGCCGGGCCGGTCACCTTCCTGAAGTCAGCGCCCGCGCTGAAATTCCTGCCCGATCCGATCGTGCCGGAAGTGGCGGTGGCGGGGCGGTCGAACGTTGGCAAGTCGTCGCTGCTCAACGCGATGACCAACCGCAACGGCCTGGCGCGCACCTCGAACACGCCGGGGCGGACGCAGGAGTTGAACTTCTTCGACGTGGGCACGCCGCCCACGCTGCGGCTGGTCGACATGCCGGGCTATGGCTTCGCCAAGGCGCCCAAGGACATGGTCAAGCAGTGGCGTTTCCTGGTGAACGACTTCCTGCGCGGGCGGCAGGCGCTGAAGCGCGCGCTGGTGCTGATCGACTCGCGCCATGGCATCAAGGAAGTCGATCGCGAAATCCTGGAAATGCTCGACCGCGCGGCGGTCAGCTATCGCATCGTTCTGACCAAGGCGGACAAGGTGAAGGCGACCGACCTCGCCGCCGTGGTCGAGCGCACCGAGGCGGAAGCGCGCAAACGTGCCGCCGCGCATCCGGAGATTCTGGCGACTTCGAGTGAGGGCGGCATGGGCATTCCCGAACTGCGCGCCGCGGTGCTGGAAGCGATCGGCTGAACACTCTTTCCTCCCCTGTAAGGGGAGGTGGCAGGGCGGAGCCCTGTCGGAGGGGTGTCGCGCTTTCGATAGCGGTTACACCCCTCCACCATGCTTTGCATGGTCCCCCTCCCCTTACAGGGGAGGAATCGGATTGCGCCGAAACCCCAACCTCAGCGACTTTTGCCCGGTGGACGGCTGCCAGCGTGGCCGTTACCCCTTGTCCCCATGAAGCTGATCATCGGTAACAAGGCCTATTCCTCCTGGTCGCTACGCGGCTGGCTCGCCTGTCGGCAGTCGGGCATTCCGTTCGAGGAAGTGGTCGTGCCGCTCTACGATGCCGACTGGGACAAGCGCAGAGAGGGCGCCGAGTTCGCGCCGTCCTCGGGCAAGGTGCCGATCCTGTGGGACGGCGAGGCGGTCGTCTGGGACAGCCTCGCCATCATCGACTATCTGGCCGACAAGGTCGGGCGCGACCATTTCTGGCCCGCGGACGAGGCCGCGCGCGCCATGGCGCGCTCGATGGCGGCCGAGATGCATTCCAGCTTCGTGGCGCTGCGCCGCAAGCACAGCATGAACATCCGCCAAGTCTATCCTGCGCAAAAGCCCGACGAGGACGTGATCGTCGACCTGAAGCGGATCATGGAACTCTGGGCCCAGGCCCGCGCGCGCTTCGGCGGCGGCGGCGATTTCCTGTTCGGCGCGTTCGGCGCGGTGGACATCATGTTCGCGCCGGTCGTGACCCGGATCGTCACCTATCAGCTGCCTGTCGCGCGTTTTGCGGTCCCCTATATGGACGCGGTGCTGCGCCACCCCTTCATGCAGGACTGGATCGCCGCCGCGCGGGAAGAGGAATGGGTGATCGAGCGGTTCGAGCAGCCGGTGAGGTGATGTTGGCCCTTGGCCTTCGACTTCGCTCAGGCTGAACGGAGGTCGGGGTGCTGGCCTTCAATACCCCCTCCGTTCACCCTGAGCGAAGTCGAAGGCCACGCCCCCTCCCCTACCGCGCGGCCGCTGACACGTCGTTGAGCGGCGCCCGTTGTTCATTCGCCGGCTCCGCAACCCGCGACGTGAAGGTGTAGAGCAGCACGCCCGCAATCGCCAACGCAACGACCAGCCATAGCAGCAGCCGCGTTCCGGCCTTGTGGCCCTTGTGATCGGGATCGTTCATCGAATCGCTCCTGTCCTTTGGGAGCAGGAACGATGGCGGGCCGCATGGGGTCCGCAACCGCGATCAATCGCATGATTGCCGTTCGCCCGCCCGCTGCCTATGCGCATCGGCATGACCGACGCCCTTGCCCTCGCCCAGAAGCTGATCCGCGCCGACAGCGTCACGCCCGCGACCGGCCATGTGTTCGACGTGCTGGAGGCCGCGCTGACGCCGCTCGGCTTTACCGTGGATCGCTTCGTGGCGGGTGAGGCCCCTGACGGCCCGGTCGAGAATCTGCTCGCCACGCGCGGCGGCACAGGCACGCATCTGGCCTTTGCGGGCCATGTCGACGTCGTGCCGGCAGGCGAAGGCTGGCAGGGATCGCCCTTTTCCGGCGAGGTGCGCGACGGCCTGCTCTTCGGACGCGGCGCGGTCGATATGAAGGGCGCGGTCGCGGCCTTCATGGCGGCCATCCCGGCCGAACCGAGCATCCCCCTGTCGCTGATCATCACCGGCGACGAGGAAGGCCCGGCCATCTATGGCACCCGCGCGCTGATCGACCGGATGGCGGAGCGCGGCGTCGCCCCCGACCTCTGCCTGGTCGGGGAACCGACCTCGGCCCAGCGACTGGGCGATATGATGAAGATCGGACGGCGCGGCTCGGTCAATATCTGGATCACCGTGCCGGGGCGGCAGGGGCATGTCGCCTATCCGCACCTGGCCGACAATCCCATCACCCCGCTGATCGCGATGCTGGCCGAGATCGAGGGGATCACGCTCGACACCGGCAATGCCTGGTTCCAGCCGTCCAATATCGAGATCACCGACCTGCATGTCGGCAACCCCGCGACCAACGTCATCCCCGGCGCGGCGCAGGCGCGGCTGTCGATCCGCTTCAACGACGAACAGAGCGGCGAGGCACTGGTCGAGCGGATCACCGCGATCGCGCAGAGCCATGCCCCCGCCGCGCAGGTGACGGGCCGCATTTCGGGTGAGGCCTTCCTGACCCAGCCCGGCGCCTTTTCGGCGATGATCGCCGACGCCATCCGGGCCGAGACCGGGATCGAGCCGGAACTGTCGACCACGGGCGGCACCTCGGATGCGCGCTTCCTGTCGAAGCTCTGCCCGACGGTCGAGTTCGGCCTGCTCAACGCGACGATGCACAAGGTGGACGAGGCAGTGGCCGTCGACGACCTCCATGCCCTGACCCGCATCTATGCGGGCATCATCGCTCGCGCGGGCGCCTGAAGACGATATAGAGCGCGCCCTGCCCGCCATGGCGCGGATGGGCGTTACGAATAGCGGCGATCGCATCGGCATGGCGCGAGGCGCCCAACCAGTCGCTGATCGCCGCGCGGATCGCGCCGCGCGCATGGGGACGCTCGCTCTCCGGACGCGGCGGCTTGCCCGTCACCAGCAATAAGACCCGGTCGCCCCGCGCGATCGCCCGCCCCAGCCCCTGGTCGAGCAGCGCATGGGCGGAGGCGAGCGTATGGCCATGCAGGTCGAGCGAACTGTCGGGCATCACGCTGCCCCGCGACAGGCGCTTGTCCCAGCCGCCGTCCAGCGTCTCGCCCGGCCCCTTTTTTGGCGCAGGCGGCGGGGCGCTGGGCTGGCGCAGCGGCGGCACCCGGCCCTTCACCCGCACCTTGGGCGCGCCGGGCGTCTCCTGGAACACCGCTTCCATATTCGGTGGCGGCGGCGCAGGCCGGGCGGGGACGACGGCGGCACGCAAGGGGCGCACCGTCTCCATCACCCGCGCCCAGAGCTGCGCCTCGTCAGCGTTGAGGGGGCGCACCGGGCGTTCCGCTCGCGCTCGTCAGACCCGCCCGCGCCAACGTCCCGACCGGCAGCAGCAGGAAGGCCGTACCCCGCGCCGACATGCCGCCCGCCACGGCGCGTGCCGTATCGCCGGCGCCCCAGAAGGTGTCGAAGCGGTTCGCGCCCTTGATCGCGCCACCGGTATCCTGTGCGACCCACAGGCCGCTAGCGTCCTGCCGGTCCATCGACAGGAACACCGGCGCGCCCAGCGGCACGAATTTCGGGTCCGCCGCCGCGCTGACCTGCCCCGTCACCGCATAGCCCATCGCCCCCTGCGGTGCGCCGTTCAGCTCGCGGAAGAACACGAAGCTCTTATTCTCGCGCATGATCGCGCGACCTTCCTCGGGATGGTCGTGCAGCCAGGCGACGATCCCCTGCATCGAGGTCTGGCCGGGCCCCAGCAGCCCGCGCGCCTTCATGAGCGCGCCGATGCCGGTATAGTCGCGGCCATTCTGGCTGTCATAGCCGATCCGCATGATCCCGCCATCGGGCAGGCGGAGGCGTCCGGAGCCCTGGATCTGCAGGAAGAACACCTCGATCGGGTCCGCGCCCCAGGCCAGGACCGGCGCCCGGCCCTCCAGCGAGCCCTGTTCGATCGCGGTACGGTCGTCATAGGGGACGAGGTTGCTCCCCTGCACCTTGCCGCGCACCTTCTTGCCCTTCAAATCGGGGGTGAAGGCGCCGAGATCGACGTCGATCAGGTCGCGCGGCCGGGCATAGATCGGCACCTCATAGCCCGACCGCCGTTCGCGCGAGCCCGCAATCTCGGGCTCGTAATAGCCGGTGGCGAGCGACCGGCCATCGCCGACCTGCACCGCCTCGAAATAGCGGGCGAAGAAATCCCGTGCCTGCCCACGCGGCACGCTCGCGGCGGCCTGGCAGGCGGCCTGCCAGTCGGCGCCCTGCGTCAGACCGCTGGCATCGGTGCGCCGCATCAGGCCGGGGCAGGACAAGGCAAAGGCGGCCCGTGCCGCCTCGGCCTGATCCTCGGTCATCGGCAGCGAAGCGACCGGCGGTCCCGCCAGGATACCCGCCTGCGCCGCCGTGGCCGCGCCCGGAACCGCAACCACCGGCGTGGCCGGCAAGGGCGTGGCTGGCAAGATCCGCACCGGCCCTGTCGGCACCCGCGATACGCCGGGACCGCCCGGCTGTGCCGCCGGTCCGGTAGGACGCGGGCGATGGGCCGTAGGAGATGGCCCCTGGCCGCGCGGCGGTGCCGGATAGTCGGATACGCCCGCCGGGACGATGCGTCCCGCGCAGGCAGACAGGCTGACCGAAAGCGCGACCATGGTCGCGATGCGATACCCCCTCATCGCGGATCGTCCCCCTTATGTGCCGGTCAGGCTTCGTCGGTATCCACGAGCTTCCAATTCGGATCGCCGCTCTTCAGCGTCCGGGCGAAGGTCCAGACGTCATGCGTCTCGACCGCATCGCTCAGCGAACCGGCGATCACCTGACCCTCGGCATCGCGGGTCACGGCGGCGATGTCGGCGTCGAAGCGCACGGTGATCCGCGCCTCGCGACCCTCGACCTGCGCGTCGACGATCCGGGCGCTCTCGATCCGGATTAGGCGGTTGTCGAGCGTCTGCCCGGCCTCGCGCCGCTGTTCGATCGCCTCGGCGAAGGCGGCGAGCACGTCCGCCTCGACCAGATCGCTCAGCCCATCCTCGTCGCCCTTCCAAAAGGCTTCCAGCGTCATGCGATAGGCCGCCTGCGCGCCGTTCAGGAACTGCGTCACGTCGAAACCGGATTCGCCCGCGATCACCGCGCGCAAGCCCTGCTCGGCACGCGGGTCGATGTTGCGGTTGATCACCGGTGCGACCGCCTGCGCCTGCTCGGGCGCGCGGGGCAACGTCACCGGCATGGGCCGATCATCAGCGCTGCGCGGCAGCGGCTGCTGTTCATGACCGGTCCGCTTGCCCAGCACGCTGTAGAGCCTCAGCGCGAGGAAGAGCGCGACCATCGCGAGAAGAACGACGTAGAATAACAACGCGGCAAGCCTTTCACTATCAGCACCGATATAGGCGCAAGGTCCGGCAATGAAAACCCGGCCGCCCCGACGAAGCAGGCAAGGTTGAAACCGTGCCGACCCGCTGCTACGCGCAACGGCCATTGGGCCGAACGCGCGAACCAGCCCTTTCGGTTCCCTAAAGGTCTATACTCAATCAGGACGGGGTCGTGACGGAGCCGATTTTGGTTCAGGGCAAGGAGCGAGGAGCGGAGCGATGCGATTGCATCGTGACCGACGAGCGACGCCGCCCTGGGCCCAAATCGGCCCGCCGCTTTAGCGGTCGCCCGCCGGAAGGCGCTGAGCGGCGTCGCTTGCTTGCAGGTAGCGCCGCTACCTGCTGCGCTGCGCTTCTTGCCAGCACCTTCCGGCGGGCGATCACGATCCCCGTCCTGATCGAGTATAGACCCTAATCCCCTTGATCTTACGCAAGAAGGTATTGACGATGGACGAACAGGGTTTGCCGCAGGGCTTTGAAGCGCCGACCGGCGAGGGCGAGGATGCAGGCCCCGCCGCGGGCATGATCTCGCAATATGTGAAGGACCTGTCGTTCGAGAACCCGAACGCGCCCGCCATTTACCAGGCGCAGACGGCCCCCGGCATCGACGTGCAGTTCAACATCTCGGCGGCACAGGTCGGCGAGGAAGTCCACGAACTGACCCTGAAGATCGAGGTTCGCGCCGAGTCCGAGGGCAAGACCGCCTTCATCGTCGACCTCAGCTATGCCGGTCTCTTCGGCTTCCGCAACGTGCCCGCCGACCAGATCCAGCCCTTCATGCTGGGCGAAGCGCCGCGCCTGCTCTTCCCCTTCGCCCGCCGCGTGCTGGCCGATGCGGTGCGCGACGGCGGCTTCCCGCCCCTGATGCTCGAGCCGATCGACTTCGCGCAGCTGTACCTCCAGCAGGCCGAGGCGCAGGCGGGCACCGCCCAGCCCAACACCCCGGAAACCGGCCACGCCTGACCCGGACTGACTTATGAACCTGACCAAGGCGCTGGGCTCGGTCGGCGGGCTGACTCTGGCCAGCCGCGTGCTTGGTCTGGTTCGCGACTCGCTGTTCTTCCGCTTCGTGGGCGCGAACTTCGCCTCCGACGCGTTCCAGATCGCGTTTCGCCTGCCCAACATGTTCCGCGCCCTCTTCGCCGAGGGCGCCTTTTCCGCCGCCTTCATCCCGATGTTCAACCGCAAGGTGGCGGAAGGGGATCAGGCGGCGGAGGGCTCGGGCCTGTCCCACGGGCTGGCCTTTGCCGAAAACGCGCTCTCGGTCCTGCTGCCGATCCTGATCGTCATGACCGCGCTGGTCGAGCTGGCCGCCTGGCCCGTCACCTGGGTCCAGACCTTCGGTTACGGCAAGGGCAGCGCCGGACAGTTCGACTACATCGTCCTGCTCAACCGGCTGACCTTTCCCTATCTACTGTTCATCAGCCTGGTGTCGCTGCTCGGCGGCATCCTCAATTCGCTCCATCGTTTCTGGGTGAATGCGGCGGCGCCGATCCTGCTCAACCTGACGCTGATCGTGGCGCTGTTGTTCTTCCATACGCATGATCCGATGGCCACCGCCCGCAACCAGGCGATCGCGGTCACGGTTGCGGGCATCCTGCAATTCGTCTGGCTCTGGTGGGCGTGCCGCCGTGCGGGCGTGCGCCTGAAGCTGAAGCGCCCGGTCATCAACGATGACGTCAAGCGGCTGATGAAGCTGATCCTGCCCGCCGCCGCCGGTGCGGGTGCGGTGCAGATCAACCTCGTCATCTCGACCGCATTGGCAGCCCGTTTCCTGCCCGCCGGATCGGTATCCTATATTTATGCCGCCGACCGGTTGAACCAGTTGCCGCTGGGGCTGATCGGTATCGGTCTCGGCACCGTCCTCCTCCCGACCGTCTCGCGCCTGCTGGGGGCGGGCAAGGACGCGGAGGCGATGGAGATGCAGAACAGGGGCATGGAGCTGGCGCTGCTGCTCACCCTGCCCGCCACCGTCGCGCTGGTCGTCTGCGGCCAACCGATCGTCGCCGCCCTGTTCCAGCATGGCAAGTTCAACGCGACCAACAGCTATTATACCGCGCAGGCGCTGGCCGCCTTCTCGGTCGGCCTGCCCAGCTATATCCTCGTGAAGGTGCTGACGCCGGGCTATTATGCGCGGGCGGACACTCGTACCCCGGTCCGCTATGCGACCTGGTCGATGCTGGTCAATCTGGTGCTCAACCTGATCTTCATCTGGTGGCTGGGCCATATGGGACCGCCGCTGGCGACCGCGATCGCCTCGACCGTCAATGTCGTGCTGCTCTATCGCACGCTGGCCCGGCGCGGGCATTTCGTCGCCGATACGCAGCTGCGGCGGCGCAGCTGGCGAATGCTGGTGGCCGCCCTCCTGATGGGCGGGGCGATGGCGCTGCTCAACGAACGGTTCCAGCCCTATGTCACGGGCAGCAACCTCGAGCGCTGGGGCGCGCTCATCATACTGGTCGCGACCGGCATGGTCGTCTATGCGGTGGCCACCTTCGCGACGGGCGCCTTCCGTCTCGGAGACATCAAGCGGCTCGTTCGCCGCAACAGTTGAGGACCATCATGCGCGTCGTTTCCGGCATCAAGCCCACAGGGAATCTCCATCTCGGCAATTATCTGGGCGCCGTGAAGCAGTGGGTGGCGATGCAGGACGACATCCAGGCCAAGGGCGGCGAGACGATGTACTTCATCGCCGACCTGCACGGCCTGACCGAGTGGATCGCGCCCGAGGCGATGGCGGCCAACACCATCGAGATGACCGCGACGCTGATCGCCGCCGGGATCGACCCCGAGCGCTCGATCCTGTTCAACCAGACCCGCGTGCCGGCGCATAGCGAACTGGGCTGGCTGCTGAACAATGTCGCGCGGGTCGGCTGGCTGAACCGCATGACCCAGTTCAAGGACAAGGCGGGCAAGAACCGCGAGGGCGCCAGCGTCGGCCTGTACGACTATCCGGTGCTGATGGCCGCCGACGTGCTGCTCTACAACGCGACTCACGTCCCCGTCGGCGAGGACCAGAAGCAGCATCTGGAGCTGGCCCGCGACATCGCGACCAAGTTCAACAACGATTATGGCCGCGAGCTGTTCACCCTGCCCGAACCGTTCATCAGCAAGGCGGCACCGCGCATCATGTCGCTTCGCGACGGTGCGTCGAAGATGTCCAAGTCGAACCCCTCGGAAATGTCGCTGGTCAAGCTGATCGACAGTGATGACCAGATCGCCGAGAAGTTCCGCAAGGCCAAGACCGATCCGGACGTGCTTCCCGAGACGATGGACGGACTGGAAGGCCGGGCCGAGGCGCGCAACCTGATCACCATCTATGCCGCCATGGCCGACCGCGAACCCGGCGACGTCCTGACCCAGTTCGCGGGCAAAGGCTTCGGCGCGTTCAAGCCCGAGCTGGCCGACCTGGCGGTCGCGACGCTGAGCCCGATCCGCGAGCGGCTGACCCGGTTACTCGACGATCGCGGCGAAGTCGGCCGGATCCTGGAGCGGGGAGCCGAGAAGGCCCGCGATCTGGCCGCGCCGCTGCTGCTGGATGTGCAGCGGACCATGGGCCTGCAAATCTGATGAACCCCGGTCCCGTCACCCGCATCATGGTGATGGGGCCGCCGGGCAGCGGCAAGTCGACGCTCGCCCGGCACTTGGGCGAACGATTGGGTTTGCCGGTCCATCACGCCGATGCGCTGTTCCACGCGCCCGGCTGGACCATGCGGCCACGCGCAGACTTCATTGCCGACATGGTCGCCATTGCGGCCCAGCCTGGCTGGGTGATCGACGGCAATTATTCGAGCGAGAAATATGGCGCGGCGATCCGCGATCGGCTGGCGAGCGCCGACCGGATCATCCTGCTCGACCTGCCCCGCCGGGTAACGATCCCGCGCATCCTCCGGCGTCTGGCGCGCTACTACGGGCGGCAGCGTCCCGACAGCGCGGCGGGATGTCCGGAGCGGCTGGATGGGGAATTTCTGGCCTATTGCTGGAACTGGCCGCATCGGGTGCGCCCGGGGATCTTGCAGGTTCTGGAAACGGTGGCCGAGCGGGTGATCCGCTATGAGCGGCCACCGATGCTGGAGCGGGTGCTGGCCGGTCTCGGTTGAGCGGATTCCCTTGGCCTTCGACTTCGCTCAGGCTGAACGGACCTTTTGGCAGAGGACCAACAGCCGTTCAGGCTGAGCGACGTCGAAGCCCACGCCCCGAGCCCGCCCAAAAGGGCCTTCAGCCCTCCAGTTCCTTCATCAGCACCCGCACCGCATTGTCGATGTCGCGGTCGGTATCGCGCAGTTCCTCGATCTTGCGCACCGCATAGATGACCGTCGAGTGATCGCGCCCACCGAATTTCCGCCCGATCTCAGGCAGCGACCGGGTGGTCAGCCGCTTGGCGAGGTACATGGCGATCTGACGCGGACGGGCGATCGCACGGGCGCGGCGGGCCGAGACCAGGTCGAGCGGCTTCAGCTCGAAATGGCGGCTCACCAGCTTCTGAATCTCGTCGATGGTGATCCGACGCTGGGCACCACGCAGCACCTCGCCCAGCGTGGCCACGGCGAATTCCAGGTCGATCTTGTCGCCGGTCAGCTGCGCATAGGCGACGACGCGGTTCAGCGCGCCTTCCAGTTCGCGGATATTGCCGCGAATGCGCGAGGCCAGCAGGTCGAGCACATCGGTCGGCACATGGATCTCGGGAAGATCGGCGACCTTGCGGTTCAGGATCGTGCGGCGCAGCGTTAGGTCGGGCGCCTTGATGTCGGCAACCAGCCCTGCCCCCAGACGGCCGATGATGCGCGGCTCGACCCCGTCCAGCGACTGGGGCGAGCGGTCGGCCGAGATGACCAGCCGCTTGCCCGCGCCGACCAGCTCGTTGACCGTGTGGAAGAATTCCTCCTGGGTGGAATCCTTGCCCGCGATGAACTGCAGATCGTCGATCAGCAGCAGATCGGCCGAGCGGAGCCGCGACTTGAAGCTGTGCGTGTCGCGGGCACGCATCGCCGCGACGAAGTCGAACATGAACCGCTCGGCCGACATGCACAGCACGATCGCTTCGGGATGCGACTCGAGGAATGCATGGGCGATGGCATGCATCAGATGCGTCTTGCCCTGCCCCGTGCCGCCATGGAGGAACAGCGGGCTGAAGCGCGGCGGGCCCGGCTCGGCGAGCGACAGCGCGGCGTTGAAGGCGACGCGGTTCGACGAATCGACCACGAAACGGTCGAAGGTCAGACGCGGGTCGAGCGGCGGACGGTCGCTGACCACGCGCGGCGCGGGCGCCGCGACCGGAGCGGGCTTGGCCGCAGCCTGCGCCGCCGGGCGACGCGCCGCCGGCGCGGGTGCGGCCGGCACCACCCGCAGCGGCTTGGGCGCGGGTTCGCCGAACAGCGAGGGTTGTTCGTCGTCCTCGATACGCGGCGACTCGACCGGCGCGGCGGCGCGCGGTGCGGGTGCCGAGTCGAAGGTCTCGACGCTGGTCAGCCGGGCGACCTTGCTGGGCGCGCGCGTCTCGATGACGACCGAGCGGACCTCTGGCAGCACCGCCTTGAATTCCAGATGCAGGCGATCCGCATAATGGCTGCGCACCCAGTTGGTCGCAAAGGCGGAGGGGAGCGCCAGGCGGACCGTATCGGGCTCGTCACCCTCGATCAGCTCCATCGGCTTCAGCCACTGGTCGAACAGGCGGGCACCGGCCGATTCGCGCAGGTTCGCGCGGACGCGCGCCCAGGCACGGGCCTGGTCGGTCGTCGGTCGCGTTGCCTGCCAATTGGTCACCCGTGTACTCCACTAATGTCGGCCGCGTACGCTGCGACCGAACCCCCGTTCCACTCGGCGACACGATCCCCATGGTCGAATCGAAAACGGATTCGGCCGGGTCCTGTCACTTCGCGATTACCATGACGCGGGCACGAAGCACCGCTGCTGGGATACCGATTATGAGCCATGGGGGGGTCCGATCAAGACCGACTTCGGCCATAAATCTGAAATAAATCGGATTGACACGCCAAAGCCCGCAGAATCCCGTCCAACTATCTCACAAGTCACTGAGATCGAACGATATTAAGCAAGACGCCAAGTTGGCCCGGCAAACCCGAATCACTCGAATCGCGGATTAAGCTGGCGTTGCGCGAAATCGTGGAAGGTTCCCCCGGATCGGCTCCGCAACCGTCGTTAATTTGCAGCACCGCGCACACGAAAAAACCCGCCGGGGCCGTCCCCGGCGGGTTGATTTCGTCGCTTACCGAGAGGCTTTAGGCCAGAGCGGCGATGCGCTTGGTCAGACGCGAGAACTTGCGCGCAACCGTGTTCTTGTGCAGCACGCCCTTGGCGACGCCGCGCGCCATTTCCGGCTGCGCCGCGGCCAGAGCGACCGTCGCGGTTTCCTTGTCGCCCGCGGCCAGAGCGGCCTCCACCTTCTTCACGAAGGTGCGGATGCGGCTGACGCGGTTGCCGTTGATGACGGCGCGACGCTCGTTGCGACGGATACGCTTTTTGGCCTGCGGCGTGTTCGCCATGAAAACCTCTAAATCTCGATCAAAAGGGATAGCGGCGCGACGCACCAGCTTTGAAGCCGCGCCCCTTACCGGTTGGCGAGCATCCCGTCAACTGCGCTGGCAGCTCGCACACCAGAAAGTCGAGCGCCCCGAATCGGTTCGCCGCCGCACGATCGTGCCGCATTCGCACGCCTCGCCCTCCCGGCCATAGACGCGCCATTCCTTGGAGAAATAGCCCAATTCGCCATCGGGGCGCACATAATCGCGCAAGGACGATCCGCCCGCCAGGATCGCGGCCTCCAGCACGGCCCGGATCGCCTCGACCAGCCGGACGAGTCGCGCCTTCGAAATCTGGCCGCCCGCGCGGCCCGGCGTGATCTTGGCCAGGTGCAGCGCTTCGCAGACATAGATATTGCCGAGCCCTGCGACGATCCGCTGGTCGAGCAGCATCGCCTTGATCGGCGCGGCCCTGCCCTCCAGCGCCCCCGCCAGATAGGCGGCGGTGAAGTCCGGCCCCAGCGGCTCGGGCCCCATGGCCAGGAACGGCGGATAGCTGGTCAGCTCGGCGGTCGGCCACAGATCGACGAACCCGAATCGCCGGGGATCGTTCAGCGCCAGCCGCCGCCCCGCCCTTGTCTCAAGTAACAGATGGTCGTGGGCCAGCGGCTCGCCCGGGTCGATCCGCCAGCGCCCCGACATGCCGAGGTGAAAGACCATGGTATCGCCGCGATCGGTGTCGATCAGGCCGTATTTGGCGCGCCGCCCCAGTCTGGTCACGGTCGCGCCCGTCATCCGCTGTCGCAGGTCCACCGGAAAGGGATGGCGCAGGTCCGGGCGGCGCGGCTCAACCAGCGTCAGCCGCTCGCCCGCCAGCACGGGGGTCAGGCCGCGGACCGTTGTTTCGACCTCGGGAAGTTCGGGCATCGTCTCTCTGGAATGGCTTTCGTCGCCAAACAGCTAGGTAGCGTTTGCCCCGCCAGCAAGGCCGGGCTAGGGCAAGGCCATGAGCGATACCGTCTCCTTCGGCTATGAAGATGTGCCCCGCGACGAAAAGGTCGCCCGTGTCGGCAGCGTGTTTACCAACGTCGCCGCCAAATACGACCTGATGAACGATGCCATGTCGGGCGGGATGCACCGGCTGTGGAAAGATCGCTTCGTCCGCCGGGTGAAGCCGCGCGCCAGCGACCAGATCCTCGACATGGCGGGCGGCACCGGCGACATCGCCTTCCGCCTGGCCGAATCGGGCGCCAGCATCACGGTCGCCGACATCAATCCGGCCATGCTGGAAGTCGGCATGAAGCGCGCGGCGGAGCGTGGGCTCGACGGGCTGGTCTGGACCGAGGCCAATGCCGAAGTCCTCACCTTCCCCGACAAGTTCTTCGACGCCTATACGATCGCGTTCGGCATCCGCAACGTCACCGATATTCCGGCCGCGCTGAAGGAAGCGCACCGCGTGCTGCGGCGGGGCGGGCGGTTCTTCTGCCTGGAATTCTCGACCACCGTCTGGCCGGGCTTCTCGGAGGTGTACGACGCCTATTCGCACAAGCTGGTGCCCAAGCTGGGCCAGATGCTGGCGGGCGATGCGGACAGCTATCGCTATCTGATTGAGTCGATCCGTCGCTTCCCCGACATGCCGACCTTCGAGAAGATGATCCGCGAGGCGGGCTTCATCGAGACCAAGGTCGAGCCGATCATGGGTGGCCTGGTCGCGATCCATTCGGGCTGGAAGATTTGATGCGGGGACGTCCGGGCGGGCACGCCCTGTGAGGCTCACGCTGTGACCCAGCCGGTGGTGCATCTCTGGCGTCTGCTCAAATGGGGGCGGACGCTGGCGCGGCATGGCGCGCTGAAGGGCATCGAGCGCGATCCCAACACGCCCGCCCCCGTGCGGCGGCTGGCGCGTGTCGCCCGGTTCGGCGCGCGCGTGCCCGCCAAGCCGGCCTATGCCGATGCGTTCCAGGCGATCGGCCCGGCGGCGATCAAGCTGGGCCAGACGCTGGCGACGCGCCCCGATCTGGTCGGTGACGACGCCGCGCACGACCTGCTGCGGCTCCAAGACCAACTGCCCCCCGTCCCCTTCGCGACGATCTGCGCCGCGATGGAGGCCAGCATGGGTCGCCCGCCCTCGCACTTCTTTTCGTCGATCGAGGAAGTGCCGGTCGGCGCCGCCTCGATCGCGCAGGTGCACCGCGCGGTGACGACCGATGGCCGTACGGTCGCGGTCAAGGTGCTGCGCCCCGGCGTCGAGGAAGACTTCGCCCGCGCCATCGACACCTACCAATGGGCCGCCGCGCAGGTCGAGGGAATGAGCGGCGAGGCCGCGCGCCTGCGCCCGCGCCTGACGGTCGAGAATTTCCGCCGCTGGACGCTGCGTGAGCTGAATTTCCGGCGCGAGGCGGCCTCGGCCTCCGAGCTCGCGGAGGCGATGACCGCCGAGCCCGATTTCATGGTGCCGCAGATCGACTGGGCGCGCTCGACCGCCAAGGTGCTGACGGTCGAGTGGATCGACGGGATCAAGCTGTCCAACCGCCAGGCGCTGGTCGAGGCGGGTTACGACCTGCCGCACCTCGCCCAGACGCTGGTGCGCGCCTTTCTGCGCCAGGCGATCGCGGAAGGATTCTTCCATGCCGACATGCACCAGGGCAATCTCTTCGCCCTGCCCGGCAACAAGATCGCCGCGATCGACTTCGGCATCATGGGCCGGATCGACCGGCGCGCGCGCGTGTGGCTGGCCGAAATCCTCTATGGCCTGATCACCGGCAATTATAAGCGCGTCGCCGAGATTCATTTCGAGGCAGGCTATGTGCCGCCGCACCACAATGTTGCCGAGTTCGCGACCGCGCTGCGCGCCGTGGGCGAGCCGATGCGCGGGCTTCCGGTAAAGGACATGTCGATCGGCATGATGCTCGACGGCCTGTTCTCGATCACCCGCGATTTCGACATGGTGACGCAGCCGCATCTGCTGCTGCTGCAAAAGACCATGGTCATGGTCGAGGGCGTGGCGACCAGCCTCGATCCCGACATCAACCTGTGGGACTCGGCCGCGCCGTTCGTGCGCGAATGGATTCGCACCGAACTGGGGCCCGAGGCCAAGATCGCCGACCGTCTGATCGAGGACGTCCAGACGCTCGCCCGCCTGCCCGAGCTGGTTCGCCGGATCGAGGCGCGCTACCCCGCGCCCGGCGGCGAGCCGCCCGCGCCGCCGCTAAAGGCAATCGAGGTCGTGCGGATCGGCGGCGGCTGGCGCTATGCGCTGCTGTCGATGGTCTCAGCGGCGATGGGCGTCGCCGCGACCCTGGCCGTGCTCCGGTAGACATGCCGGGCAGCGCGTCCCCTGCCCCCTCGCGCCGTGGTTCGCGGCCGCTCTGGTTCAACCAGCCGGGGGGGATGACCGGCCTGTCGCCGATGCTGGCGCGCGGGGTGCTGGCGCTGCTGATCCTGCTGACCGTCATCGGCTATGCCTCGCAAGGCACGTTCGATCCGGTCGCGGATCGCCTGCCGCCCGTCGCCACGACGATCCTGGACCATGTCCGCCATGGCGTGTCCTTCTATCCCGCTGCGCTCGACGCCCTGCGCGAGAATGAACGGGCGCTTCGCCCGGCGATGTTCGCCGTACCGCTGCCCGCGCTGTTCGTGACGCTGGGCATGATCCCCGCCTGGGCCTGGCATCTGGGGTTGATGCTGCTGGGTCTGGCGATGCTGGCAGGGTGGCTGAGGCGGGTCGCGCCGCTGCTGGACGGACGCGGGCCGATGGCGCTGGCCGCGATCCTGCTGCTTGCGGGCCTGTATCCGCTGGTCGCCCGACCGATGATCGCCGTGCCCGAAGCATGGGCGGGCGTGCTGATCGCGCTGTCGCTGGTGCAGCGACGGCCGGAGGCGGGTCTGAGCGCCGTCGCGCTGGGCCTCGTCGCGATGATCCTGACGCCGGTGGCGCTTCCCTATGCCCTGGTGATGCTGGTCCTGGCGGCCCGCGCCGGTGCCCGGCGCGAGGCGATCGGATGGATGAGCGCGATCGCGGTCGCGCTGCTGGTACTGGCGGCGCATGGCCATGCGCTGGGGCCGCTTGTGACGCCGATCGACCCCGCCATGGGGGGGCCGATCCAGCTGATCGCCCCGGGCACGCTTATCGCGTCGATCGCCTCGGTACAGGCGGTGGGTGTGCTGCCCATGGCCGTCGTCGTGCCGCTGGCCGTGCTGGCGGCGCTGGGCTGGACGCATTGGCGGCAGCCGGTCGCACGCCGCGCGGGTATCACCCTCGCGGTCTATGCGCTGCTTGCGTTGGTGACGGGATCGCCCGCCATGGTGCTGGGCGTGTCGCCCCTTCTCTTCCTCGGCGTCGTCTTCGCGCCCGATGCGGTGCGGGAGCTGATCCTGGCCGCACGCGGGCAGAGGCGACGCATCACCGTGACGCGAGTCGTGCGATGAGCCATATCCTGTTGATCGTCGGCGGCGGCATCGCCGCGTACAAGAGCTGCGAACTGATCCGCCTGCTCCGCCGGAACGGCCACAGCGTCCGGTGCGTCCCGACGGAGGGGGGCAGTCATTTCGTCACCCCGATGACCTTGGCCGCACTGTCGGAGAATCAGGTCTTCACAACGCTGTGGGACCTGAAGGACGAAGCGGAAATGGGTCATATCCAGCTGAGCCGCGAGGCCGATCTGGTCGTCGTTGCGCCCGGCACCGCCGATCTGATGGCGCGAATGGCGAACGGTCATGCCGATGATCTGGCGACGACATTGCTGCTCGCCACCGATACGCCGGTGCTGGTCGCGCCAGCGATGAACGTGCGCATGTGGCTTCACCCCGCGACGCAGCGTAATGTCGCACGGCTGCGCGCCGACGGTATCGAGGTGATGGCCCCGGACGAAGGCGCAATGGCATGCGGCGAGTTCGGCCCCGGCCGCCTGCCCGAGCCGCCCGCCATCCTCGCCGCGATCGAAACGAAACTGACGCCTGCGAATCGCCCGCTGGCCGGCCGCCATATACTGGTGACGGCGGGACCGACTCACGAGCCGATCGACCCGGTCCGCTACATCGCCAACCGCTCCTCGGGACGGCAGGGATTCGCGGTGGCGAGCGCGCTGGCCCGGCTGGGCGCGCAGGTCACGCTGGTCGCCGGACCGGTCACGCTGCCCACCCCGCCGGGCGTCACGCGGGTCGATGTCGAGACGGCACGCCAGATGGCCGAAGCCGTCGCCGCCGCCCTGCCCGCCGACGCGGCCGTGATGGTGGCCGCCGTCGCCGACTGGCGGGTCGAGGCGGCGGGGCAGAAGATGAAGAAGGATGGCGGCGCGGCACCCGCCCTGGCCCTGGTCGAGAATCCCGACATCCTCGCCACCCTCGCGGCCTCGCCCGATCGGCCGAAGCTGGTCGTCGGCTTCGCGGCCGAGACCGAGAATGTCATCAACCATGCCGTCGCCAAGCGCACCCGCAAGCGTGCCGACTGGATCGTCGCCAACGACGTGTCGGGCGACGTATTCGGCGGCGACGCCAACCGCGTCCACCTGATCACGGCCGACGGCGTTGAAAGCTGGGAGCGGATGGGCAAGGACGATGTCGCCTGGGGGCTCGCGCAACGCATCGCGGATGCGCTACAAGCCATGTCATGACGCTGCCCCCTATTTCCATTGCCCTCAAGCGCTTGCCCCATGGTGAGGGACTGCCCCTGCCCGCCTATGCCACGCCCGGCGCGGCGGGCATGGACGTGGTCGCCGCCGAGACGCTGACGCTGGAGCCCGGTCGCCGCGCCGCCGTCGCGACCGGCTTCGCCATCGCCATTCCGCCGGGCTATGAGGTGCAGGTGCGGCCCCGCTCCGGCCTCGCGCTGAAGAACGGCATTACCTGCCTCAACACGCCCGGCACCATCGACGAGGATTATCGCGGCGAGGTGAAGGTGATCCTCGCCAATCTGGGCGACCAGCCTTTCGAGGTGGTGCGCGGCGAACGCATTGCCCAACTCGTCCCCGCCCCCGTCCAGCGCGCGACCTTTACGCAAGTCGAGGAACTCGACGCGACGCAGCGGGGGGACGGCGGCTTCGGATCGACCGGGCGATGATCGCGCCGCTGCTGATCGCCGCCCTGCTTCAGGCTGCCACGCCACCCGCTGTCACGGCCCCGGCGCCCCCCGGCGAGCCGCCGCACGACTGGTCGCCGCTCGCCTCGATCACCCTGCCCCCCGCCGGGCCCGACATGGTGCGCTTCGTGCGCGACGAGGTGGCGGCCGGGCGCTGCACCCGCGCGCGTCCGGCGGACGACCAGATGGTGCTGGTCGTGCCCATGGCGGTGCGGATCAGCGCGGACGGCAGCACCGAAAGCGTGGTCCCGCTCGCCATCGGCTGCCCCACGGTCGAACAATATAGCGCGGGCGCGGCACAGCGGATGATCCGCCACCTCGCGCACCGCACGCTGATGGAGGGCGATCGCTGGTATCGCACCGTCATCACCTATACCTGGCCGGGCACGGGGCCAGGATGATCCTGACCGACGACGAACTCGCCCGCTACGCCCGCCATATCGTGCTCCGCGAATTCGGCGGGGGCGGACAGCTTCGGTTGAAACAGGCGCGGGTCGCGGTGATTGGCGCGGGCGGGATCGGCTCCCCTGCTATCCAATATCTCGCCGCCGCCGGGATCGGGGCGCTGACCCTGATCGACGACGATGTGGTCGAGCCATCCAACCTGCAGCGCCAGACCATCTTTACGACCGATGATCGCGGCACGGCCAAGGTCGAGGCCGCCGCCGCCTATGTCGCACGGCTGAACCCGCATGTCGCCGTCACCGTGCATCGGACCCGCGTGGGCGTGGAGAATGTCACCGCGCTGATCCAGGGCGCGGACGTGGTCCTCGACGGATGCGATAATTTCGCGACCCGGCTGGCGGTCGCCGACGCCGCGTTGGCCTTGCATATCCCGCTGGTTTCGGCGGCGGTCGGGCAGTTCGAGGGGCAGCTGGCGGTCTATCGCGGTTGGGAGGCGGATCGCCCCTGCTATCGCTGCTTCGTCGGCGATGCGGCGGACCAGGCCGGGCTGACCTGCGCCGATGACGGCGTGCTGGGGCCGGTGACCGGCGTCATGGGCAGCCTGGCCGCGCTGGAAACGTTGCGCGCCGTTGCCGGTTTCGGTCGCGATACGGCGGGAAGCATCATGCTGGCCGACATACTGACGATGCGCTTCCGCACCCTGGCCTTGCCCAAGGATCCCGGTTGCCGCTGCGCCCAGGCCGTGGCGGCGGCCGCATGAGCCGGCGGCCCACGCCGCCGCCCGGCTGGTTCGACTGGACGGGGGACAAGGGCTGGATCGGCCAGGTCACCGGCCTGCCCGACAGTACGCTGCACGCCTATGCGGGCATGGCGATCCTGACCCTTTCGGCGCTGGTCCTGCGCCGCAAGCCCTGGGACTGGCGCTGCTGGCTGACCGTGCTGGTGATCGAGACGGTCAACGAAGCCTATGATCTGCTCCAGCCCTTCTATGCCACCGACGAAGGCAATCTGCCCGCCAGTTGGTTCGACATCTGGAACACGATGCTGTGCCCGACGGTGATCCTCCTGACCTTCGGCTGGCTCGCGCGGCGGGGACGGTAAACGCAAATCCTCCGCAGTAGGAGAACCGGCGGGCCCCTGCCCGGGGTGAAGGGGAAAGGCCACTCGCGTGGGGTAATGCCCCTCCACCATCGCTGGCGCGATGGTCCCCCTCCCCAAGCATAGCTTGGGGAGGAATAAGAAAGGGACGGCATCTTGACGCACGCCTGCACGCCGGGCGTGATATCCGCACGTGACGGGGGAGCAGTGCGAACAGCAAACGCAAATCCTCCCCATCTCCGATGGGGAGGGGGACCGCCGGGCACCAGCCCGGGGGTGGAGGGGCAAGACCCTGCACTCGCCCATCATCCCTTCGCGCGGGGCACTGCCCCTCCACCATCGCTAACGCGATGGTCCCCCTCCCCAAGCATAGCTTGGGGAGGAATGGAAAGGGGCCGGCGTCTTGACGCACGCGTGCGCGCCTGACGCGATATCCGCAAGTGACGGGGCAGCAGTGCGGCCAGCAAACGCCAATCCTCCCCATCTCCGATGGGGAGGGGGACCGCCGGGCGCCAGCCCGGGGGTGGAGGGGCAATGCCCTGCATCCGCCTATCATCCCTTCGCACCGGGTAATGCCCCTCCACCATCGCTGGCGCGATGGTCCCCCTCCCCAAGCATAGCTTGGGGAGGAATAAGAAAGGGGGCGGCAGCCTTTCGGCGCCGCCCCCTTTTCCTCAGTAATGAGACGGAAATCAGCCGAGCAGGGTCTTCGCGAACGCGCGGACCGCCGGACCGATATCCTCGCGCGCCAGACCCAGCGCCAGGTTGGCAGTCAGCCAGCCCGCCTTGTCGCCGCAATCATAACGCTGGCCATCGAAGGTGAAGCCGTGGAAGGGCTGCCGCCCGATCAGCTTGGCCATGGCGTCGGTCAGCTGGATCTCGCCGCCCGCACCCGGCTCCTGCGCGTCGAGGATCTGCATCACCTCGGGCTGGAGGATGTAGCGGCCCGGGATCATCAGGTTCGACGGCGCCTTGCCCTTGGGCTTTTCCACGAGCGCGGTAACCTCGGTCAGGCGACCGTCCTGCTTGCCGGGCGAGATGATGCCGTACTTGTCGGTTTCGCTGTCGGGTACTTCCAGCGCGCCGATGACGTTGCCGCCGACCTGGTCATAGGCCTCGACCATCTGCTTCATGAAGCCGCCAACCATCAGTTCGTCGGGCAGCAGCACCGCGAAGGGCTCGTCGCCGACGATCTCGCGCGCGCACCACACCGCATGGCCCAGGCCCAGTGGCTCCTGCTGGCGGACATAGACGGGGCTGCCCGGCTTCTGGCGGATGCCCTCGATCACGGCGAGGCTCTTGCCGCGCGCCTTCATCGTGGCTTCGAGTTCGTAGGAGATGTCGAAATGATCCTCCAGCGCGCCCTTGCCGCGGCCGGTGACGAAGATGATCTGCTCGATCCCCGCCTCCAGCGCCTCTTCGACCGCATATTGGATCAGCGGCTTGTCGACGACGGTCAGCATCTCCTTCGGCATCGACTTGGTCGCCGGCAGGAACCGCGTTCCCAATCCCGCAACCGGGAAAACCGCCTTGCGAACCTTCTTGATCGTCATGAAACCTCCCTAGATCGCACAAGCCCTAGCCGGATCGTGCGACGCAACATAGTCCTAGACGGATGGGATGCGATTAGGGTGTCCTTAAAAGCGACAGGTTACGAATCGCCCGATGACGCAGCCCCCGATCCTCCCGCCCGTCCTGTTCGTGTTCGGCACAAGACCGGAGGCGATCAAAATGTTCCCGGTCGTCAACGCCTTGACGCGCGCGGGCGTCGTCCCGGTGCGGACCTGCGTGACGGGTCAGCACCGCGGGATGCTGGACCAGGTGCTGCGGATCGCGGGGCTGACGCCCGATCATGATCTGGACCTGATGGAGCCGGGCCAGTCGCTCGACCGGCTGACCGCGCGGCTGCTGACCGGGCTGGGCGCGGTGATCGACGCCGAGCGGCCCGCGATGGTCGTCGTGCAAGGCGACACCGCCACCGCCATGGCAGGGGCGCTGGCGACCTATTATCGCAAGGTGCCGGTGGCGCATGTCGAGGCGGGGCTGCGCTCGGGAGACATCTATCAGCCCTGGCCCGAAGAGGTGAACCGGCGGATGATCGCGCCGATCGCCGCGCTGCACTTCGCCCCCACCGACACCGCCGCCCAGGCGCTGAAGGCCGAGGGGGTCGACCCTGCCCGCATCCATGTGACGGGCAATAGCGTGATCGACGCGCTGCACTGGACCAAGGCCCGGATCGCGGCCGACCCCGCGCTGGCCGGGGACCTGGACGCCGTGCTCGCGCGAATGGCGGGCAAGCGCATCGTTTTGGTGACGACCCATCGGCGCGAGAATTTCGGCGAAGGCATGGCCGCGATCGCCCGGGCGTTGCGCCGGATCGCCGAGCGGCCGGGCATTGGCATCCTGTTCCCCATGCACCCCAATCCCCAGGTCGCCAGCGTCATGGAGACGGTGCTGGGCGACCACCCGGCCATCGCGCGGATCGAACCGCTCGACTATCCGCATTTCGTCCGCGCGCTCGACGCCGCGCATATCGTACTGACGGACTCGGGCGGCGTGCAGGAAGAGGCGCCCGCGCTCGGCAAGCCGGTGCTCGTCATGCGCGAGACGACCGAGCGGCCCGAAGGCGTCGCGGCCGGCACCGCCCGGCTGGTCGGCACCGATGAGGAGCGGATCGTCGGCGAAGTGTTCGCGCTGCTCGACGAGCCCGCCCGCTATGCCGCCATGGCACAGGCGCACAACCCCTATGGCAACGGCGACACGGCCGACCGGATCAGCAGGATCATGACCCATGCCCTTGGACTCTGAACTCTCGGTCACGGTGATGGGACTGGGCTATATCGGCCTGCCCACCGCCGCCGTCATCGCCCGCACCGGCGCCATGGTGACGGGGGTCGACGTGACCCCTTCGGTGGTCGAGACGATCAATTCGGGCCGCGTCCATATCGAAGAGGTCGATCTGGACGGCCTGGTTTCCGGCGTGGTCGCGCGCGGCAGCCTGAAGGCCTCGCTGAACGTCGCGCCCGCAGACGTCTTCGTCATCGCGGTGCCCACACCCTTTACCGACGACCGACAGCCCGACATCACCTATGTCCTCGACGCCGCGCGAGCGATCGCGCCGGCCCTGAAGACCGGCGACACGGTCATCCTCGAATCGACCTCTCCCGTGGGGACGACCGAGCGGGTGCGCGACCTGATCGCGGGCGAGCGCCCCGACCTGAAGATGCCGGGCGCCACGCGCACGGGCGAGCAGGCCGATATCGCCATCGCCTATTGCCCGGAGCGTGTGTTGCCGGGGCGCATCCTGGTCGAGCTGATCGACAATGACCGCGTCATCGGCGGCATCACCCCGCGATGTGCCCGCAAGGCACTGGCCTTTTACCGGCGTTTCGTGCGCGGCGCCTGCGTCACCACGACCGCGCGTGCGGCAGAGATGACCAAGCTGACCGAAAACGCCTTTCGCGACGTCAATATCGCCTTCGCCAACGAACTCAGCCTGGTGGCCGACACGCTGGGCGTCGATGTGTGGGAAGTCATCCGGCTGGCCAATCGCCATCCGCGCGTCAACATCCTGTCGCCCGGCCCCGGCGTCGGCGGCCATTGTATCGCGGTCGACCCCTGGTTCCTGGTCGCCGCCGACCCCGCCAACACGCCGCTGATCCGCACCGCGCGCGAGGTGAATGACGGCAAGACCGACCATGTCATCGCGCGCGCCGCCGCGATGATCGAGGCGCAGCCAGACGGCAGCCCGGTCGCGTGCCTGGGCCTGGCGTTCAAGGCGAATATCGACGATTTCCGCGAAAGCCCGGCCCTGAAGGTCGCCGCCGCGCTGGCCGCACGGTTTGGCGACCGCATCCGCATCGTCGAGCCCTACGCGACCAGCCTGCCCCGCCCCTTTGACGGGACCGGCGCGCAGTTGATCGACATCGACACCGCACTGGAAACTTGCGGCGCGATGGTCGTTCTGGTCGATCACGATCTCTTCCGTTCCGTGCCGATCGACGAACGGCGCGGCAAGGCGGTTCTGGACACGCGGGGTCTTTGGCCGGACCAGGGCTGACCACCGCTTCACGTTGCGTGCGGGATTGGCGAGGACTAAGGACAACGGCCTGTTGCGGACATCAGACCATTCATGCTTGCCAAGTTACTGAATCTCCGAAAGCGTCAGCCCGAATTCGTCCCCCTCATGACCGCCGGTCGGCGTGTCTATGCGGTGGGCGATATTCATGGTCGGCTCGACCTGCTGGACCGGATCCTGACCCAGATCGACGCGGATCACGCCGCGCGCGGTTCGGCCGAGCGCCATATCGTCTTTCTGGGGGATCTGGTCGATCGCGGCCCCGATTCGGCGGGTGTGGTGGAACGGATCAGCGCGTTGTGCGCCTCGGACCCGCACGTCCATTGCCTGATGGGCAATCACGAGGAGATCCTGCTTCGGTCCATCGAGGGCGATGACAAGGCGCTGCGCCTGTTCTGCCGGATCGGCGGGCGCGAGACGCTGATGAGCTATGGCGTGACCGCCCAGGACTATGAGCGGCTCGATTATGCCGAGGTCGCGGAGCGGCTGGCCGCCCTGGTGCCGCCCTCGCACCAGCAGTTCCTGGCGAAGCTGGACGAGATTCTGGTGATGGGCGACTATGTCTTCGTCCATGCGGGTGTCCGGCCGGGCATCGCCATCGCCGACCAGAAGCCCGCCGAAACCCGCTGGATTCGCGACCCGTTCCTGGATCACCGCGCCCCGCTGGAGAAGATGGTCGTCCACGGCCATACGGTCGCCGAAGAGGTAGAAATCCTGCCGCATCGCATCGGAATCGACACTGGGGCCTATCAGAGCGACCGCCTGAGCGCCTTGATGCTTGAGCATGGCGAGCGCCACGTTTTTTCCACCTGAAGCCTTTTTACCGGGGCGAAACGTTTTTCGGGGCATTGCCGTGCGGCAGCAAAGCACAGTATAGCCGCAGAGCGGCGAAGTAATGTTGCATTGCCGCACCAGTGTGGGAGCATAACTGCCCCATACTCGTTGGTAGGGTTGCCATGTTGCGGTCTCCGTGCCATGGGTCCACTGACAAATTTAAGGGAGTTCGACATGCGTCTTGGGAAGTTTCTCGTCGCCGCTGCCGCCGTTTCGATGACCGTCGCTCCGGCGATGGCTGCGAATCCGGCCGCCAGCCTTTCGGTTGCCAAGTCGGTCCGCGCTTCGGCTCCGGCCGCTAAGAAGAACGGCCTGGCCGGCGGTGGCATCCTCGTTGCGGTTCTCGCAGCGGCTGCCGTTGTTGCGGGCATCGTGGTCGTCGCCGATTCGGACGACTCGGCCGCCAGCAACTAAGTTGCTTCAGCTTTAGGGCTGAAAAGGAATAGCGGCCTTCGGGCCGCTATTTTTTTGCGTGTTCGAAATGGGTTATCAGGCCAAGGCGGACGGAAACGGAAAGCCTTTCCCCACGCGAGGCAAACCCGCCTTGACCGGATCATGGATCGGCCATTCTTACATGCGGATCATCGCCGATAACGGATTAGGCGCGATGTAAGGGCTTTGATATACCCATCATCGAGAGCCACGCTACGTCCTCTATTTGAAATGCGCCCCACCCAGGGAAGCCCACGGTCCAAGCACACATCGCTGACCGCCCCTCTTCCCTCGCTGAGCTCAAGATGCCCTGAGCAATGCTCAGGCGGGAGCCAGCGCCTTGCCGGGAGCACCAGAGCCTCCGCCTGGGTCGTGCTGCAGCGCGCAATCTCGGCGGTGCTGAAGATCGCTTGTAGATAGGGGCCGCTGGCACCCTACGTCGGCCAAACTACTCCAGCGCGAATATGACGTGCGAGCTTTGCCAACGCCTCATCATCGGCACGCTCATAGTCATGCGATGAGATATACCCCTCATATCGCTCGAAATACTTGGAGACGTTCGATTTGCGCGGGGCCCACGCGGACGCCTTGGTTCCGTGCATCGGAAAGAGTTTGGCGTGCAGGTGATCCACGCCAAAGCCTTCGAACATCATCCCTGTCCGGCCGACATCCGCCAGTCGGCGATCAAGCAGCTTGGCCACCTGCCCGCTCGCCAGAACCAGGTCGGAGATCACCTCGGGCGGCTGGTCGAAGAGATAGCTCGTATAATGCGCCTTCGGGATCACGACCGAAAACCCTTCGGTGTTCGGAAAGATGGACAGGAAAGCGAGATGTCGCTCATCCTCCCAGATCACATGGGACGGCGCCTGCCCCGCGACGATCCTGCAGAAAATACATCAGATGCCGTCATGAAATCCTGTCCCCAAGCCGATGGATGCCCGCCCCGAAGCCCTTCCTGCCAAAGAGAAATGGGCCAGACGGTCAACAGCTAGCATGTTTGAGAGACTTGTCTCACGAATGAGACAGGATAGGATTTCGCCGCAAAGGCCATCTCGGACCCAACAAAAATCGCCGGAACCCATGGGGCTCCGGCGATCCTGTTCCGATCAGAAGTCTGATCAGGCCGCGTCGATCAGCGGGGCGACGGCGCGCCGGGAACGCCGCCAGGAACCCCACCGGGCATCCCGCCCATCATCGACTGCTGCGCCTGCATCTGCCGCAGGACCGACTCGGGGATGAAGTCGATCATCTCGACATCGAACACCAGGGTCGAGTTGGCCGGGATCGGGCCATTGGCGCGATCGCCATAGCCCAGCTTCGACGGCAGCCAGAAGCGGTACTTCGCACCCTTGGGCATCAGCTTCAGCGCCTCGGCAAAGCCGGGCACGACGCTGGACACCTGCATCGGGGTCGGCTGCTTCGACGCTTCGAACACGCTGCCGTCGATCAGGCGACCGGTATAATTGACCAGCGCCACATCGGTCGCGGTCGGATGCGGGCCACCCTGACCGGGCTCGATCACCTTATACTGAAGGCCCGAGGCAGTTGTCGTAACGCCTGCCCCACGCGCTTCGCGCAGCAGAGCGGCATCACCCTGACGCGCCAGCAGCGCGGCGACGACGATCGCGGCCGCCACCGCCACCCATATCCAGACCAGATAGGAACGCCGGACGGGACGAAGGGGAACAGCGGTTACGGACATGCCTGCTTCTCGCTTTGTGCTTGGGCGTTCAGCGGGTCGCCCGGAATGACGACCCTGAAGGCGCCGGCCGATTCGCTATGCACGCATCGGCCGCCGGTCCGATCAGGGCGTCGTTCCGGCCATCGCGGCCATGGAACGACGATCCCCGATCGCTCGGTCTATTACCGGGCGCCGTCGCGCTCGGCGCGCTTGCGCTCCAGCTTGCGCGCACGACGCACCGCCGCCGCACGCTCGCGAGCGCGCTTTTCCGACGGCTTTTCATAGTGGCGACGGAGCTTCATTTCGCGATACACGCCTTCCCGCTGCAGCTTCTTCTTGAGCGCGCGAAGGGCCTGATCCACATTGTTGTCGCGAACGATGATCTGCATAAAAACGAATTGCTCCGGCAAAACAGGATAAAGCGGCCGCAGAACAACTGTGGCCGCATCGTCGGGCGCTCCTAGCAGCGCGGCCGGTCGATGACAACCCGTTGGATCGCAAATCGCACCACCTCTTCAGAAGACGGCGCGAGGAACGGGACAGCCTAACCCAATGACCCAACCCAATGACCCAACCCAATGACAATGTCATGTGATGGCCATGCCATGGAGAGGTGGCCCGACCTAGAAGCCACCCGTCCGGCTAACTCCCGTATGCCGGACACCCTGACACGTTCCCGTCTCTTGACCAGGCGCAGGAACGAAACGGCGCGGTGCCTCCCCTGTCATCGCGTCAGCCCCGGTCCGACTTCCACCGGACCGGGGCCCTCAAGCGGGGCGCGAAACGCGCCTTGGCGTGCTTCCCAACAGACTCTAAGGCAAGCGGCATGACCGCGACCGCTTCCACCCCCCGCATCCCGCTGACCCTGTACAATAGCCTGACCCGCGCGGCGGAGGCGTTCCAGCCGATCGACCCGGCCAATGTCCGCGTCTATTCCTGCGGGCCGACCGTCTATAACTACGCGCATATCGGCAATCTGCGGGCCTATGTCTTCACCGACACGCTATCGCGCGTGCTGCGGTGGAAGGGCTGGCCGCTCACCCATATCATCAACATCACCGATGTCGGCCATCTGACGTCCGACGCCGATGCGGGCGACGACAAGATGGAGGCCGCCGCGAAGAAGAGCGGCCAGGACATCTGGGCGATCGCCAAACATTATACCGACGCCTTCAAGCGGAACTTGAAGGATCTGGGCATCGCCGAGCCGACCCGCTTCCCGCTGGCGACCGAGCATGTGCCGGCGATGATCGCATTCGCGAAAGAGATCGAGGCGAAGCATTGCTATCGCCTGCCCGACGGCCTGTATTTCGACGTGACGACCGTGCCCGACTACGGACGCCTGGCGCGACATCAGGACGATGAGGGCGAGAGCCGGATCGACCCCGTCGCGGGCAAGCGCCACCCGGCCGACTTCGCCATCTGGCGCGCCTCGGCGCCGGGCGAGCAGCGCCAGATGGAATGGGACAGCCCCTGGGGCCCCGGCGCACCCGGCTGGCATCTGGAATGCTCGGTGATGAGCAAACAATATCTGGGCGCGCAGTTCGATATCCATACCGGTGGCATCGACCATCGCGAGATCCACCATCCCAATGAGATCGCGCAGAACCAGGCGCATGGCTGCTCGGCGGAGACCGGCGCCAATATCTGGATGCACAACAACTTCCTGGTCGACCGGACGGGCAAGATGTCCAAGTCGTCGGGCGAGTTCCTGACGCTGCAGGCGCTGATGGATCGCGGTTTCCACCCGCTGGCCTATCGCCTGATGTGCCTTCAGGCGCATTACAGGTCGGAGATGGAGTTCGGCTGGGACGGCCTTGCCGCCGCGCAGGTACGGCTGAAGCGGCTGGTCCAGACGGTCGAGGGCCTGCGTGCCCGCGCCGACGCCCCCGAAAAGGGCGACGCCAGCGCCTATCGCGAGCGGCTGGACGCCGCGCTGTCGGACGATCTGGCGACGCCCCGCGCGCTGCCGGTGCTGGACGAGATGCTGGGCGACAAGAAGCTGTCGCCGGGCGTGCGGCTCGCTGCACTGACCGATTTCGACGCGACGCTGGGGCTGCAACTGGCGACGCTGACCCGCGCCGATCTGCGTATGCGGCCCAAGGCCGCGACGCTCGACGAAGCCGAAATCGAGGCGCATCTGGCCGATCGCCGCGACGCCCGCGCCGACAAGGATTTCGCGCGGTCCGACGCGATCCGCGACACGCTGCTCGCCGCCGGGGTCGAGGTGATGGACGGCGATCCGCTGGGCTGGGACTGGAAGCCGGTACTGCCGGAGGGGTGAACGCCCCCGGCCGTCACTCCATGCTTATCGCCGCCCGCTCGGCGTTCGCATTCTGAGGCCGATGAACAGCACCGTGGGCCAGAACATGGTATTGGCGATGTCGCCCAGCGTGTCGCCCCAGCGCCACGATCCATAGTGCAGCCGGTCGAGAATCTCGTTTCCCGCCTCCGCCAGCGCGACGCAGGCGAGCGGGATCGGCGTCGCCAGCGACTTGCGCGTCAGGATGCGCGCCAGGAACAGCACCGCCATGCCCGCATGAACGTGCAGCAGGCTGTCGGCCATGCCGGTTCCGTCGCCGATCCACTGAATGAACTGGGCATAGCGTTCAGGAATATCCATGGCTTTCGGATTGCCCCGCCCCGGGTCGGTTGACAATCCCCCGGGTCGGCCGTGCATCGATTCCCGACCGAATTGGATAGGAAGATGCAAAAAGGGCCCGCCATCTCCCGGATGGCGGGCCCCTGGCATCGGCGGGGCATCAGTGCCGGATCAGAAGCTGCTCCAGTCGTCTTCATCCTGCTTGACGGCCAGATTACGGCGAACCGTCCCCGGCGCGCGTCGCGCCGGTGCCGCAGCCTGGGCGGGCGCGCGATGGATCGCCGCGACCGGTGCCAAGGGTACGGGCACCGCACCGTCGACGCGGAAGCGGTTGATCTGCTCTTCCAGCGAGCGTGTCTCGCTCGACAGGGTACGCACCGCCGCCGTGACCTCCTCGATCATGGCGGCGTTGGACTGCGTCACGCCGTCCATGTCGCTGACCGCCAGATTGACCTGCTGGATGCTGGTCGCCTGTTCGGCGGCGCTGCCCGCGATCGCGCCGACCAGCCCGGCGATCTCCTTCATGCCGGTGGCGATCAGGCGCAGCGACTCGTCGGTCTTGCCCGCCAGATCGACGCCGCTGCGCACCCGCTCGACCGTCGTGGTGATCCGCGCGCTGATGTTGCGCGCGGCCTCCGCCGAACGCTCGGCCAGCGCCCGCACTTCGGAGGCGACGACGGCAAAGCCCTTACCTGCATCGCCGGCGCGCGCCGCCTCGACGCCCGCGTTCAGCGCCAGCAAATTGGTCTGGAACGCCAGCCCGTCGATCACCGCGATGATCTCGGCGATCTCGTTGGACGAGCGCTCGATATCGCCGATCGCCGATACGGTGCGGCGGACGATGTCCTCGCTATTGGCGACATCGGCGGTCGCCTTGCGGACGATGGTTTCGGCCGACTGCGCCTTGGCAGCGGCGGCGGTGACCGACTGGGCGATCTCGCTCATCGCGGCCGAGGTTTCCTCGATGCTCGCCGCCTGCTGCTCGGCGCGGCGTGCCAGATCGTCGGCGGCCTCGTGCATCTCCACCGTGCCGCTGGCGATCCCGGCGGCATTCACCCGGACGCCGGACAGCGCCGTCGACAGCCGCGACACCGCCATGTTGAAGTCCCGCTCGATCGCCCCGTACGAGGCCGGGAAGCCCGACAGCTTGGCCGTCAGGTCCGAGTCGGCGAGCTGGCCCAGCGCCGCCCCGATATGCGCGACGACCTGATCCTGCTCGGCATCGGCCTTTTCCTTGGCGACCGCGGTGTCGCGGAAGACGACGACCGCACGCGACATGCCACCCAGTTCGTCGCCGCGATCCACATCCGGAATGGCGATATTGTTACGGCCGCGCGCCAGTTCCTCCATCACCTCGGTCAGGCGAACGATCGGCCGCCCCAGCGAGCGCGACAACAGCATCGCCATCGCGGCCGCCACGCCGACCAACATGACGCCGCCGACAATCAGGCTCCACTGGCCCATGCGCACGGCCGTCATTCGGGCCGCGCGGATGACGACCATGCGATCGCGGGTCTGCGCCCGCACATCGCGCAGCGCCTGGAGGACCGAGGTGACCCGAACCTTCGCGCTGTTGGCCCGCAACCAGTCCTGCGCCCCGTCGCGATCCGTCCGGCTCCGCGCGATCAGCGGATCGCCAATGGTCCGCCGCCAATCCTGCATGTTCTCGTGGGACTTGGCAACAAGGGCGCGGGCCTCCGGTTCGTCGGCCAGCAGAGCCGACAGCTTGGCGGCCGCATTGGTCTCGGTTTCACGCGACTCGAAATACTGCTTCAGATAGGCTTCGTCCAAGGTGATCAGAAAGCCGCGCATCTGGCTGTTTTCGCGTTGAACCCCGCCTTCCATCTCCAGCGTCAGGCTATAGACGTCCTGCGCCTTCACACTGACGGCAGTCGTCGATTCGATCCGGGAAAATGCCCACCACAGAATGCCGCTCATGACGGAAACCGAAAGGATGACGGCGGCGAACGCCAATCCGATTTTCTTGGGTATGGGCAAAGATGACAACATGGTGCTTCCCGGCAAATCGCGAGCCCTCTGCATGCGATTTTGCCAAGTGATATGGTCCCACTTACAAAAAGTTCGTTAAGCGCTTGAAATAGCGTCGCACACCATGCGCGCTTCCTATTGGAGCGCGGCCCGCGCCTGGTCGATCAACCTGGGGTGATCGGGCACCGGCGCATCCGGCGGAATCGCCGCGATCTCGGCCGCCACGGCATCGGCCCGCGCCGAGGAGGAGGGATGCGTGCGGCTGCGGAAGATGCCGCCGTCCACCTCGCCGCCATGCTCGCGCCAGAAGCGCACCGCGTCCTGGGGATCATAACCCGCATTGCGCATCAGGTGCACGCCGAGCAGATCGGCCTCGGTCTCGGTCTGGCGAAACAGCCGCCCGTTGCGCCCGAATTCGGACAACATGCCACGCTTCACCCCCGCAGCGTCCAGCCGTTCGCGGTGGTGCAGGATATTGTGCGAAAATTCATGCGCGACGACGACGGCGATCATCCGGTCGTCGAACCGCTCGAAAAAGCGCGATCCGATCTGCACGATATCGCCGTCCGCCGATGCGGTCAGGCCGGGGCCCATCAGCATCTCGAAGCGCGATCGACAGCCGGGCTGGGCGGGAACGGTCACCTCGCGCGTCTGGCCGTGACGCAGGATCGTCAGGCGCAGGGGGCGGTCGGCGGGTTCGGCGGCGATCTGGCGCTGGGCGGCGTCGCGCGTCGCGGTGCTGGCTTGGTCCGCCCCTGCCAGGTTCACGACCAGGGGCTTGCCGTCGACCGCCACGACCGTATCGTTCGCGGCGATCCCGGCCTTTGCCGCCGCACTACCCGGCACCACCGCCTCGACCGCGACCGGCCCCTCGAAACCGAAGATCGCGGGCAACTGCTGGCGCACCGCCGGATCATATTGGTCGATCGCATGGAGGGTCAGGCCGGGCGTCGGCGCCCGGTCGGCGCAGATCGGCGCATTGGCCGTCGCCAGCCGCCACGCGATCGTCCCCAGCCGCAGATCGACGTCGCGCATGGCCCCGAACAGAACCGAATCATCGTCCTTCGCCACCACGACCGGTGGCGCGGCGGGCGCGGGGGACGGCGTGGCGATCGACAGGGTCGACACCATGGCGGACAGGGCGATCAGCCCCGATGACAGGATGGAGAAACGCGACATCGCCTTCCTGCTACCCGCTTCGCCGCGTCATCGCAAAACCACCCGGCGCAATCCGCATCAGTCCGGCGCAAAGCCGTATCACGCGCAACAATAGGCGCGACTTGCCCGTCCCAAACGCCAACTTCATTGCGTATGGGCGCGATTCGGCGCATGGGCGATCCCTCAGACCATAAAGACGAAAGAGCAGGACGATCATGGCCGCGAACTGGGCCCCCGACAGCTGGACCAATGCCGAAGCGCGCCAGCTTCCCCGTTACCCCGACCAGAATGCACTGGACGCCGCGACCAAGACGCTGGCGACCTATCCGCCGCTGGTCTTTGCGGGCGAGGCGCGCAACCTGACCACCGAGCTGGCCGAGGTGGCGGCGGGCCGGGGTTTCCTGCTCCAGGGCGGCGACTGCGCCGAGAGCTTTGCCGAGCATAGCGCCAACAATATCCGCGACACGTTCCGCGTCATCCTGCAGATGGCGGTCGTCCTGACCTTCGCCTCCAAGCTGCCGGTCGTGAAGCTCGGCCGCATGGCGGGCCAGTTCGCCAAGCCGCGCTCGGCCGATACCGAGGTGATCGGCGGGGTCGAGCTGCCCAGCTATCGCGGCGACAATGTCAACGACATCGCCTTCACCGCCGAAGCACGCGTGCCCGATCCGCAGCGGATGCTGCGTTCCTACGCCCAGTCGGCGGCCACGCTGAACCTGCTGCGCGCGTTCGCGCAGGGTGGCTATGCGAATCTGCATCAGGTTCACCGCTGGACCCACGACTTCATGGGCCGCAGCCCCTGGGCGCAGAAATATAGCGAGATGGCCGACCGCATCGGCGAGGCGCTGGACTTCATGGCGGCGTGCGGCATCGACCCCGCCTCAGTCCCGCAGCTGGCGCAGACCAGCTTCTACACCAGCCACGAGGCGCTGCTGCTCCCCTATGAGCAGGCGCTGACCCGGCAGGATTCGCTTACCGGCGACTGGTACGACACCTCGGCCCATTTCCTGTGGATCGGAGACCGCACCCGCTTCGAGGGTTCGTCGCATGTCGAGTTCCTGCGCGGCATCGGCAACCCGATCGGCGTGAAGTGCGGGCCCAGCCTGGAGCCCGAGGCGTTGCTGCGGATGCTCGACACGCTGAACCCTGGCCGTGTGCCGGGGCGCATGACGCTCATCACCCGCTACGGCCATGACAAGATCGAGGCGCATCTGCCCAAGCTCGTCCGCGCCGTGACGCGCGAGGGCCATCCGGTCGTCTGGTCCTGCGACCCGATGCACGGCAACACGATCAAGGCGGCGACCGGTTACAAGACCCGCCCCTTCGACCGGATCCTGGCCGAGGTGCGCGGCTTCTTCGCCGTCCACCGCGCCGAGGGCACCCATGCCGGCGGCATCCATGCCGAGATGACCGGTCAGAACGTCACCGAATGCACCGGCGGCGCGATCGACGTGACCGAACAGTCGCTCGCCGACCGCTACCACACGCACTGCGACCCGCGCCTGAACGCTGGCCAGAGCCTGGAACTGGCCTTCCTGCTGGCCGAGATGCTGAACGAGGAAATGGCCGAGCGCCGCAAGGACGCCGCCTGATCCGATGGAAAAAGGGCGGGGACGACACCAGGTCGCCCCGCCCTTTTACTTTTATGCGACTTTCCACCGGAAGCGCTTGACGCCCCTCCCCACCCCCGCTAACAGCGCCCCTCCACCGCACACGGCCCCTTCGTCTAGCGGTCTAGGACGTCGCCCTCTCACGGCGAAAACACGGGTTCGAGTCCCGTAGGGGTCACCATCTGCGCCCAACA
>Ga0209816_1000146_pt1 | contig 57532 bp, 55 predicted proteins | sample CoawatmetaG01DNA_FD_187509 | JGI IMG/M metagenome (GOLD analysis project Ga0209816, IMG submission 187509) | Marine microbial communities from the West Antarctic Peninsula - Coastal water metaG017-DNA (SPAdes) (version 2) | ecosystem: Environmental > Aquatic > Marine > Coastal ...
GTTTAAAGCCTAACTGTGTTAGAATTCTTTGCGAATCTAAAACTGTATTTGCATTTATTGGCGCACTATAAATTAGGATATATAGAATTATTATACTAAAGATTTTTTGCATTTAATTTACCATAATTCCTTAACATTTTGATTTAAGAAGCTATTTTGACATCAGCTTCATTTTTCCTTTAGCACCGAACTCTATTTTGTAAAGAACAGCATCCCACACAAACACTAAATTGCCTTAGTCTCGAATTAGTATGCTCACCCTAAAATAGAAAAACAAGTTAATTTATAATGTGATAGACTCTGAGGGGTTAGCTACGCACCACCCCAACACTAAACCTCCGAGGTCCGAGGCGCGCGACACTTGGTTCGGGGCCCTGGGGTCAGCTGTGCGCGTTTCAACGGTTTGGAGTGGGCGCAGTAACCCCCGGTTCTTGGTTCTTGGTCCTGAGCTTACTCAGGGGGAAGAGTAATAGGATATTATCATGGTTGGCTTCAATCTGGCTATCATCTCTTATAAATGTTTTGTGCATTTATCCTTGAAAAATTTAAAAACTGCCCATACGTTTTAAAAACATAAATTAAATGGGGAGAAAACAATGTCACTATATATGCTACAAGGTCGTTACACAAAAGAGGCTATGAGTTCTATTATTACCAACCAAGAAGACAGAACAGCTGCCGCTGCTGCTGCTTGTGAGAGTGTTGGTGGAAAGCTTGTGGGAATGTATGGCGTACAAGGTCAAGACTATCACATTATGGCAATTGCCGATATGCCGTCTTTGCAAGCTTACATGGCTCTGTACATGAAAATAATGCAGGCAGGTACATTTGAAACAATGAAAACTGTAAACCTTTACACCGGAGCTGATGTTGCAGCTGCCGCCGTAATGGCGAACGATGCATCATATACGCCGCCAGCAGGTTGAAAGACAAAGTAGGTTTTAAAACTGATTAATGGGGTCTCACTATAGTTATTAGTATTGAGACCTCAGAAATAAGTCCCAACTGTATTCTAACTTTTTCAGTGCCGTTGTATCTAAAGGGTTGATACAAACAAAACCCTCCCCCAATGAATCTACAACACCAGTACTAAAGGCCCGAGGTGCGAGGCGCGCGGCACTTGGTTCGGGTCTTAAATAAGGATAGGCTAATAGCCGATAAAAAATTATACCAGAAATAAGAAATAAATAGTCATATAAAAAAGTTAGTTGAACAAATCTTAAATAAGGCCTTTAAGAATCAAGAGAATTTTAGGTGTTGTCAGACAAAGCCTAACACAGCTCAAAGTGCTATGATCACACAAACCTATGAAGCGCAGATTTGGAACCACTCAATGAGAGCGGCACTGCGTTTTTGCTTATAAGTCTGTCTGGTTTCAAGATGCCTTTCATGATTGAAGTGGTTGTATATTTGACTGTGATAACTGACAAACCTCTGGAGCGTGGCTGCTGTTTTAAATAACTGCATTGCTCGCTCTCGCCGCCGAAACGGTAAGTGTGAGTTTTCACATCTGTTGTTGGACCGGCCCCCACATAATTGCTTGTTAACAATTCCAATTTCACGAAAAGCGGCACTGTAAGATGGTAACTTATCTGTTGTTATAATCTTAGGTGACCCGTGTTTACGCATTGCTTTTATGAGAAACTTCTTTGCAGCTGCTTTATTACGTCGCTTTGTAACAAAGCATTCAAGAACTTCCCCCTCGTGATTAACAGCGCGCCAAAGGTAAAAGCGTTCTCCATTTATTTTGACAAAGACTTCGTCTAAATGCCATTGCCAGTTTGAGTGTTGACCCACCCTCTTCTTTCAGATTTCCTTAGCAAATTTTGAACCAAACCGATCTACCCAGAACCGTACAGTTTCGTGAGATATATCAATGCCGCGTTCATGCAAGATATCTTCAACTTGGCGAAAACTAAGAGGGTAACGCACGTAATACATAACTGCCAAGCGAATGATTTTGGGAGACGTTTTGAAGTACTTAAAGGGGTTTTCTGTTGTCATTCATCAAAATTAAGGGTCAACCAATGGGACGTCAAGTTTGTCTGACAATGCCGGTTGAAGTCCTCATTCGTAAATCAACCTAAAGCTCTAAACAACCATTTAGGTCAAAACTCCAAACAAAAATCTCCCCCAATGAATCTACAACACCAGTACTAAACCCCCGAGGTCCGAGGCGCGCGGCACTTGGTTCGGGGCCCTGAGTGCATGGCCTTGCGCGTTTCAACGGTCTGGATTGGGCTCAGTAACCCCTAGTGAGGACCAACCACTACACCGTCAAGTTTGCCTAGAAATACCTGAGCTAATCCACCAAAGGTGATAATTAATTTCATTTATATTCTCGATTCTTATGATATCTGGGCAAGATTACTCGTTACAGTTGGATCTTTTAAAGTTACGTCATTTTCAGTATCAACAATTCCCATATCACTCAAATGTGGCCCCGTGTTACATACCAGCGAAGCACCAAAACAGGCCTTGAAGACGAGATATGGCGGTTTCCATTCTACAATCTCATCCATTGCCAAGCGTATTTCACAAAACTGCTTAGCAAGTTGATCTGCAGGCTCTAAACTTATAAGGCCGGCAACAGGCAATGCTAAAACGGCACGCACTTGACCGCCTGATGCCACCGCTAATCCACCACTTGCCTCTATAACGGCATTGGCAGCAAGGGCCATATCTTCTTCGTTGCTGCCAAACACAGTGAGGTTGTGGGCGTCATGCGATACGGTCGTAGCAAATGCGCCGCACCATCTTCCCCAATTGCCAAGATAAGCGACACGAGGTGGCTCGTTCTTTCCAAACCGATTGATTATGGACATCATTATCATATCAGGTGGACACTTTACAAAACCATCGACAACATCTACCAACCGATTGCCCCATTGAGTAAAGCGGGGGTTTTCAATTGTGGAAATATTCACTTGTGTACCCGTTACTGGAACTTTAAAATCAACAGGCTGTAACGGATTGATACTCATTGTCTGGTACATATTTGATGGAATGTCCGTCGTAGTTGGGAAGGTGAACAGATCGCCGTCCTTGGCGACGCACATGCCATTTACAAAAACTAAAGTGGCTTCCACTTCTTCCAAATCGTCGAAGACCGCAATATCTGCTCGTTTACCCGGCGCAATCAATCCCAAGTCAGTTCTACCCAATCGGTTGGCCCCATTGAACGTAGCTGCTTGCAACGCCCACATTGGATTAAGCCCATGTTTGATTAGTCTTCTTACAACATCATTCAGACCACCAACTCCAACAAGATCATCGATAAAAACATCATCAGTGCACAGAGTTAAAGACTGTGGCAGATGTCCTATTTTAGTGATTTCCTCAACAAACTGTGGCAATAAATGATCATGGGAGCCGCGAAGTTCGATCGTCAGCCCTGCTTGGAGCTTTTCCACCAGATCAGCGCCAGAGATTAGTTCATGATCCGTTTCCACTCCACTTACAACGTACGCGTTGAGTTCGCCTCCCGTTAATCCCCGTGCGTGTCCACACACCCGTTTTCCAGCTTCTAAACCGGCTTGAACTATGCTGCTAATCCGTTCATTTCGATCAAGCACAGCTTGCATGGACATCACTTCCGCGACACCATGAATGTCAGGGTTTGCCAAAAGTGAGTTTACAACTTCAGCAGTAAAATCTCCTCCTGTAGTCTCATAACCCGGCGCTGAGGGGACACATGAGGGAGCAAGTGTTAGGACGCGAATAGAACTGTCCTTGGCCGCTTGCACCGCATACTCAACACCCAATGTACCACATGTGTTACCAAACTCATGGGGATCCCAAACTAGCGTCGTCACACCGCGGGGCAACACTTCGGCGACATAGGCGGCGGGCGTAATCATAGAACTCTCGATATGCATATGCATATCAATGAGACCGGGTGAAACAATACCACCTAAAGCGTCGAATACCTGTTTTGCATCTTTGTGGGTTGCTCGAGGATGGACGCTTGCTATCAAGGGGCCAACAAGGCCAACGTCAGCATCACGCAATTGACCAGTAACCATGTCTGCAACCACGCCATTGATAATCAAAACATCAAACGATTCCAAACCTTGGGCTGCACGCACCGCGCGACTGCGAAGGTCTGGGTCATTAAGGTCCGTTAATTTGTTGAAGACTTCTGACATTGAACCACCTGTTTTCGGATTTATAGGTTATTGAGTTTCTGGAATTGAAAGTGCGCCAGCTTTAGGCAAATCAAAGGAGATACTTGCGCCAATCGCATAGGCTGTTTGGTCAGCAGGCACAAAGGCTTTAATCTGTCCAAGCATGCTATCAATTACATATTCACGCTTCTCTCCAGCAAAAGCCACGCCTCTAACTATCCCTTTGTGAGGGCCATTCCCAATACTTATAGCACCTGGGCGCCATGCCAAATGTCCCTCGTCAGCAGCAAAACCAGTTGGGATGTCGCCATTTGGTCCGATGATTTTCGAATGAGACACTTTAAATATATTTTCAAATCCAAAAAAATCAGCAGCGAATGCTGTTGCTGGACGGTTGTACAGGTCATCCGGTGTACCAAGTTGTTCGATGGCTCCATTCTTCATCAGTACAATCCTATCTGCCAAAGCCAATGCCTCTGATTGGTCGTGGGTTACGAAAATCATAGTGATGCCCGTATCACGTTGTACACGCTGTAACTCAGTGCGCATTTCAAGGCGCAGCCGGGCATCCAGATTAGATAGTGGCTCGTCAAGTAATAGAACCTTTGGTTCCATTACAAGTGAACGTGCAAGCGATAATCTTTGTTGTTGCCCACCAGACATTTCCTGAGGTTTGCGTTCAGCTAAGTGAGACAAGCCAACCATCGTCAATCCTTTACCCACCCGGGTTGTGATCTCTGACCTGGAAAATTTCTTAATTCGCAGGCCAAATGCCACATTCTCGAATGCATTGAGATGCGGGAACAGAGCATAAGACTGAAACACTAAACCAATACCACGTTTGTTTGCGGGTGTACGACTCATGTCGACCCCATCAATTGAGATGCTGCCGTTATGCAGCGACATGAGGCCCGCGATAGCCCGCATAGTCGTTGTCTTTCCGCAACCAGAAGGACCCAACAAAGCAATCAACTCCCCCTTCCGAACATTAAGATCAAGGTTAGAAACTGCCACAGTTTTACCGTAAGCCAACGACACGTTTTGCAAAGAGACGAACGAATTAGACATATCGGGAAAATCCTAAAAATTTTTCAGCAACAAAAATGATAATGACGGACATTAGTGCAAGCAACGCCGATAACGCCGCAACGGATGGGTCATAAGTGATTTCCATGTAAGAGAGCATATCGATGGGTAGCGTTCTCACCCCAGGCCCTGATAAGAAAAGAGAAACTGGAACTTGATTGAAGCTTGTGACGAAACCCAAAATGAATGCAGCCAGAACGCCACTTTGAATATTGGGCAATACGACTCGAATGAAAGCGCCTATCCGACTGCAGCCCAGAAGAACTGCCGCCTCTTCCATGTCGCTGCGCAAGTTATTCAAACTGGAAGACACGACACGAACCGCATAGGGGAGAACAAGGGCAGTATGGGCAAGAAAAAGAGCCAGTGTTATGGTAAGGTTTAGTGGCACAACCAAATATCGCAATAGTGCAAGACCCACGATGATACCAGGAACAATAATCGGTGCGGCGACTACCGTTTTAATTGTTTCACCGTAGGGGATATTATAGCGACTTAGAGCGTAAGCGGCGGGAACCCCGAGAACAAGTGCAGTGATCGTTCCAAATACGGCGAGAAACATGGACAACGCGAAACTCTCGCGAAAGCTCTCAACTTCAAAGACTTTGATATACCACTTTAGGGAAAGACCTTTAGGTGGAAAGGCCAAGAAGTCACCCGCAGATAAGCCTGCCGCGACAATAATGAAGAATGGCCCAATTAGAAAAGTCAATGTGATAAAGATAATCATACGTGAAATCCAAGTGCTAGTCATGTTATGACCTCGTCCCAGCTACCCGTTTGAGCAATATATTTGCTCCAAAACTCATTAATATAAGAATTGTAGCAATAATACCGGCAGATACAAAATCATTTGCAACATTCACACGCTGATATAGTAGCGTTTCCAGCATAAGCACTTTAGAACCACCCAATACAGCCGGGGTAATGTAGGCCGTAAGAGATCCAGTAAAAACAAGCGTACCACCTAAAACTAACCCATCTTTTGTCAAAGGAAGGATGATCCGCATAAAAACTTGGAACCAGTTGGCCCCCAGCACACGGGCCGCAGACACTGCGTCTTTAGGGAGGTTTTCCATAGAGCTTACAAGTGAAATTATCATCAACGGTAAAAATAGTTGAAGTAATCCAAGAAAAACTGCCGTCTCAGTAAACAGTAAGCGAATAGGCGTATCACTTAATCCAAGACCAATGATTGTATCGTTGACGATTCCAGTGCGTCCTAAAATTACAATCCATGCATAAGTACGTGCAACAGGAGATATCATTAACGGAAGCATCACCATTCCAAAAACTCTGCCACGGTGTTTCCCATCAAGATTTATAATGCAAAACGCACAAGCGTACCCTATGATGGCGCTTGTAAATGCTACCAGAAAACCGAGTTTAAGAGTGCGAAGAAATACGACCTGATTCAGAGGTTTGAAAGCAAAATCGATATAACCTTGAATCGACCATTGGCCGTCAACTTGAAAGGGTTCAGATAGCAATATCCCAACTGGTAGAAGGAAAAGCAGCGCAGTGAACACAGCTGCTGGTAACGCAAGCGCCAATCCTTCGTTGCGGTTTTGGAACATCTATAAACTCCGTTTTCGATAACCGATGCCACAAAAAGCAGCACCGGTATTGAGGCTTTAGTTCAAAACTTTTTCGTTCCAACGCTCGACCCACGCATCACGATTGTCGATGATTGCGCCAGAATCAAGCATACTCAAAGAGTTGATAAGCTCTGCTCCATAAGTCAAGCTCTCAGCAATTTCAGGACTCACTACAACCGTTGAATTTGCAGGGCTATCCAGTTTCATCACTGCAATGCGGGTTTGCACTTCGTTTGAAAGCCAATAATCCATGAATTGGTATGCCAGCTCCTCATTGCCGTTACCCTTAGTCATCAACATAACGTTCATACCACCAGTCTGCCCTTCTTTTGGCTCCGCCCATTTGAAGGGAAGCGCTGCTCCAGAAAAACGGCTCCACGCAAAACGACCTACGGGCGCTGCAATGACTTCTTCCTGTAGCATTAATTGGGCAAGCTGTGATGATCGGCCGTAGAACGTAACAATGTCATCTTTCTTATCACCAATAGCATCGATCGTTTTCGTGAAATCCATACCCTCGTGGCCCAACGCCTTACTCAACATGTGCAGTGCCAGCGGTCCTTGGGTGCCAGTGATATTTGGCAAAGCGACACGACCTTTCACTTTATCGGAAAGTAAATCCGCCCAACTATCGATCTGAACCAGGTCTGAGCGGTAAACTATGGATGTTGCGTAGAAGCCATAACCGACTGCCATATTGTCACCAATTGGATTTTGAGCAGATTTGTAGAGGTCTGCGTGACTCGGTATCTTTGACACATCCAACGACTGCAGTAGCCCTTTGCGTGCAAGAGCGAGCGCGTCGTGGGACGACATAACCGCCATATCCACGACCGGTTTAGCCGCGTTGGCTTCAATCTTAGCCATTCGCTCAACACTGTTGCCTGTCTCAATTACAAGGTCACAACCGCAGATTTTTTCAAATGGATCGTAAAGCACCTTTTTGAAGGCATCCTGAGCAAATGCGTATACTGATATCGTCAACTTCTTTTCTGCGGCTTGGGCTGCACCTGTCGTCAGGTGGAGAACCATACTTAAAGCTATAAGGTATTTCATGTTAACTCCTAAGTTAGATTTTTGGTTTGGATTATAGTTAGGTTTGGATTATTATAAAATTGGCTCAAGCGAGTCGCGCAAGAAAAGCGCATTCTCGCGGAGCTTGGTGTTGGATAGCGCTCATCTTGTCGAGTCGCCGCGCTAAGATTGCAGAAAGTTATTCTTCGATTTGTCAAATAAATCTTCTTCATCCTTATATATATTATATATATAATTTTCATAGATTATTGATAAATATTTTGGAAATTTTGTCAAGCCTCTTGCATTGTTCTTCAGTGACTAGTACTGATAAGCCCCGCAAATCTAAATTGGATAACCAAACAGCATGCAAACACTCCTTCATAATGCTCGTGTACTAACTATGAATGATACATTTGATGAGTATCTTTGTGGCTGGCTTGTTCTTGAAGACGAGGTGATTTTGGTAGTTGGACAAAACGAGATACCCGAAGTCTACAAATCGGCCGATGTAGTTATCGATATGAACGGTGATCTCATAATGCCAGGAATGATAAACACGCACTGTCATATGCCAATGACATTGTTTCGTGGACTAGGTGAGGACGTCGACGATCGTTTGTTTCGATACATCTTACCTTTAGAGAGAGAAGCAATCACGCCAGAAGTTGTTCGGATAGGTGCAAATCTGGCTGCTTTGGAAATGATGTTGGGTGGCGTCACTACTGTGGCCGATATGTACTGGTTCGAGTATGAAATTGGTCGAGTGCTCGACGTGTCTGGAATGCGAGGCATAGTTGGACAATCATTAGCTGACTTCAACCCTCCAGATCATAGCACATTCGATGAAGGTTTCGCAATTGTTGACGATCTACGTAATGAGTTTTGCGGAAATACTCGCATAACAGCTTCAATTGCTCCCCATGCCCCATATTCAACCGGTAAAAAGATCATGGAGCGGGTCGCAAAATACGCAGAAACCTATCCTGAAGTAAAGATTCAAATGCACCTTGCCGAGATGAAAACAGAAATGGAATGGTGTGAAAAGAACTACAAAATGCGGCCGGTCGAGTTGGCAGACAAATCAGGCATTTTGCAACCGGGCGCAATAATGGCGCACTGCCTTGAATTGAATTCTGAAGAGATCAGAATTCTAGGAGAACGCAAAATTGGAGTCGCGCACAACCCCCGGTCCAACGCAAAAGCTGGAAGAGGTATCGCTCCAGTAGAGGCAATGCGACATAGTGGTATTTCAGTTGGCTTAGCCAGTGATGGCCCAATGAGCGGTAATACACTGGATATATTCGCGCAGCTCGCACCTGCATCCATGTTTGCAAAAATTCTTGGTAAAAGTAGAAAGTGCTTGCCAGCCCGTGATTTGATAAAAATGGCGACTATTGAAGGTGCTAAAGTGCTGGGCTTGGGCGATCAAGTCGGTTCAATCGAAACAGGGAAAAAAGCTGATCTCATTCGAGTTTCTTTACAAGACCCGCGTCATAACCCCATTTACGATGTCTATGCAACTCTTGTATTTTCTGGAATTGCTACGGATGTTTTAGATGTCATGATTGATGGAAAATGGGTTGTCAAAAACCGTTGCCCACAAACACTGGACCAAGGGAAAGTGCTTAGAGACGCACAACAAATGGCCGCGAAATTCAAACAAAAAGTTGCACAAATAGATGCAACTGTGCTGTCAGGCACAGTTTAAAGCCTCTCGAGGCCAAGCATTGACACCCATACTATTTAGCACTCAGAAAAAGCTCAACCACTAGTGTAAAAGACTCATGCTTGACTATGAACAGCGCCAGTTGCAAATGAAGAACAAACTCTCCGCCAATGAAACTACGACACCAGTACTAAGTGCCCAAGGTCCAAGGCGCGCGGCACTTGGTTCAGGGCCCTGGGTGCTTGGCCTTGGGCGTTTCATTCATTTGGATCGGGCTCAGTAACCCCTAGTTCTAGGCATAGGGGTTAATGTATGTGTAGTTACACGCACGGGGTTTTTGTTGCTACAAATATAAAGATACGGCAGAGTGTTAAGTATGAAAGTACTAAATGCCAGTAGGTTTTAAGGTAGTAATGTCTGAAGGACACTGAACTGCCCTCACCTCACCTCGCGTACTCTCAATGTTTAACCAACTGCTGTTTCATTTTGATATTTTTTCTGATTGGTTAACATATAGATGGCTTTACAGACGGGAAACTTTGTGCCGTTATGATACAAAATTACTTAAGCAAACTTAACTTCTAAGGACATCTTAATGACAAGAAAACTTTCAATAGCGATCATGCTAACGTTTGGGTTCGGCTCCCCAGTACTGTCAGATACGGTATCGTCTGCACAACGCATACTTAATGAACTTGGTTATAATGCTGGCACAGTTGATGGTTCTTATGGCAACAGGACTAAAAGAGCCCTAGAATCCTTTTATGTGGATAACAATTCTTTATATGACGGCAAACTCGATGATAACGAGATTGCTGATCTGAAACTTGCGTCGGAGAAAGCACACGATGCAAGCAAATTGATTTTAGATACGATCGTAAGAGAGCCATTCAAGGCGTCAAAATGCCGAGATGTTTTCGAAGATAATGTCCGTTTACACTCCAAATCTGATTGCTTTGTTTTGGCAGAGCTTGACCATCCTTACGAAGTGCCTGTTCATCAAGGCGCAACAAATATTTGGAACACTATGATGATGCTCGACGCTCAGCCGACAATGACTGGTGGGGTGTCCCTACACGCTTACACGTTTGATCAAACAGTGGAATTCGGTACTGACAGCGAAATTAGACCCAAAACTCACTTGGTCACAGTAGAAATAAAAGACCCTTCGTTATTACAAGATGGGCTAAATATTGCGGCTAAAGAGTGGGAGTTTGCACTAGTACCTAGGCGTCTCAGTTTTAGGGACATCGATCTAGATGGTGACATCGAATTATTACTCTTAGCGAACCAAGAGGATGGTAGATTAAGGCTAAAGAATGGCAGTTCTTGGAGGGATAAAAATTATATCTTTAGCCCATCCCGCAGCACATTAAAGTCGTTCGGCACACCTCAATTCTCTCATGATTTAATGACAAGCGACTTTGATCAAGACGGCCATATCGAGGTGATGGACCACTACTATGGAGTTCCTGGCAAACGGAGTGGACTAGAACATTGCAATCTAAAAACGAGTAAATGCAAGCATTATTTTATTAACAAATTGCTGGATAATGGCTTCACTGCTTTCGCCCAAAATGGTGCTGGTGGAATGATGTTTGGTCCTTGTGCAGGCAAAGCTGGCCTAGAACTATGCTGGTTAGATGTGCGGTCTGATAAAGGTAAATTGAAGTTCATTAAGATTGCAAAACACAAAATTGGGGAACGGCCACAGGATAAAACTAAATTTTTAACTTGGACCGGCAATATAGATTATAAGCAAGGTACGTTTGAAAATGACACCAAAACAATTTTCAATCTACTTGATCGCCCTTGGATTTCTCACATGACAGATTTCGATGGTGATGGCGATAAGGATACACTTGCTTTTGATGTAAAAGTTAAATGCAAAAAACCAAAAAACCAAAAATATTTTAACCGAACTAAGGATTGTAAAAGAAAGGCAAATGCTTTGTTTTTCGAAAATATTGAAGGGAAAGATATAAAGTTATCGCAAACGATACCAGTCGACTATAATGGACAAAACAAACTTCTAACTGGTGATGTAAATAGAGATGGGTCGGCTGACATATACGGTTATAGGGACCAATGGCGTGTTAACGACTGCAATAAACAATTTACTATGGTCTTTCTAAATGATGGTAATAACGGTTATAAATTGATGAAAAAGGAAGAGTTAGTTAATAACTTTGGCAAATATGGATGCGAGAACGGCTCTATATTTTTTAAGCATAATGATGTTAACTATCGACTATTTACTACTCAAAAAGTAGCTGGACCAAGCAAAGCCTTCTTAGCGATTGAGGTATTTTCTCGATATTAAACTTTTACACTTGTTCATTTAAGACCAGTAAGAGTTAATTTTTACTTCGGACGCCGTTGTAAAATTATACGTTATAAAATTATGTCCGAGACCTTCGTTCTTGCTTGAATAAACTACGCTATAGAAGTGGCGACAAACAAAAACCCCCCCCAATGAATCCACCACTTCAGCACTAAACCCCCGAGGTCCGAGGCGCGCGGCACTTGGTTCGGGTCTTAAATAAGGATAGGCTAATAGCCGATAAAAAATTATACCAGAAATAAGAAATAAATAGTCATATAAAAAAGTTAGTTGAACAAATCTTAAATAAGGCCTTTAAGAATCAAGAGAATTTTAGGTGTTGTCAGACAAAGCCTAACACAGCTCAAAGTGCTATGATCACACAAACCTATGAAGCGCAGATTTGGAACCACTCAATGAGAGCGGCACTGCGTTTTTGCTTATAAGTCTGTCTGGTTTCAAGATGTCTTTCATAATTGAAGTGGTTGTACATTTGACTGTGATAACTGACAAACCTTGCCAAACAAATGAAAACACGCACAGACTAGCGATATGGCCTAAATCTAAGCACTCAAAAAGTGACGCCACTCAGCAAGAGCAGCGGCACGGTTTAGCTTGAAATTCGTGCGTGAGTAGCGATGGCCTTCCCAACAAAACCCTCTCCCAATGAAACTACAACACCAGCACTAAACCCCCGAGGTGCGAGGTGCAGGGTGCTTGATTCGGGGTCCCAGGGGTCAGCTGTGCGAGTTTCAACGGTCTGGATTGAGCACAGTAACCCCTATCAAAAAACTCACCCGATCAAAAGGTAAGCTTTTTGTACTTAGATAAATTTTAATTATAGGGGATAGAATAGGGGACAATTTAAGTATAAAATTAATTTATCTAATTAAATCAAGCCACTACAGGTGTGTAGTGGCAGAGACGAAGGGATTCGAACCCTCGAGACCCTTCCGGGCCTACTCCCTTAGCAGGGGAGCGCCTTCGACCGCTCGGCCACGTCTCCACCGACCGCTATACTAGGTTGAAGCCAAGGATAAAAGTCGATTCTTTTAGCTTATGTATCTTTAGTAAATAGGCAGATATTTTTTAAGATAGATATGAAATTTTTATCAGGAGACTTATTCTTAAGGCAAAACTTATCCTCTTTTTTTTATCTGCCATGTAGCGTAGGCAAACAAAGCTAGCACAACAATTGAACCTCCAGCTATAGACATTAAACCAGGATCCTCACCAATAACCCACCACAGAATTAAAGGAGCAAGGCAAACCTCCAGAAGGTTTATCATAGACACTTCCGGAGCAGGTAAATATCTTGGACCTATAGTTAATAAGGAGATTGCCACCGGCAACATCAAAACTCCACCTAACATTAATAACATCCACTGGTTTCCTGAAAGAGGAGAGAAATCTGCTAAAGGGTACGCAAGGGCAGCCGAAATAAAAAAAGACAAACCGATTGCCGGTATCATATTAATGCGTCTTGCTCCCCTAACAGCTACATAGAAAGCTGCTATGCAAAGAGCATTGAAAAAAGCAATGACATCTCCAAAAAAAGTTCCACTAGCGGTTGAACCAAGTGAAACTATAAAAATACCAAAACAAACTACGACCAAAGTAATCAACATAGAGCTTGAAGCTTTCTCTTTTAGGAAGATCCAAGATAGGGCAACCCCCATGACTGGAGCAGTAGAATATAAGATAAGCGCATTTGCAGCGCTGGTATGATCTAACGAAACACAAAACAGCACCATTCCCACACCTTGAAATCCAGCTACTAATAAGCCTTTGTACCCGAGTGATCTAAATACAGATAACGTTTTTGATCCGTAAACAGCAAGACAGCAAAAAAAAACAGTAAGGCCTGCGAATAACCCTCTCCAAAAAGCAATCGTGAATCCATCTGCAGCAGTCAAACGAAAGAGAAGTGTGTCAGGGGTTAAGACCAAAGTACCTAGCACAGTAATTAAAATACCAAATGTTCGAGGATTACTTTTTTTAAACATCTTGAAATAATCACCTAATACTATCTGAATTTTAATATGAGCACTCGAGGCATAAAGGGTCAAGTATGTTCTGAGTACAAAGGCTCACACAGGCATAAAAAATTTGAAAACTAAAATAGCAATATAGCTGTTAAAATTAATTAATTATCTTTTGTATCAGAGAATCATCACAACCAATTTCTTGCAGTATTTGTAATGTGTGTTCTCCCAATTTTGGTGGTGGTGTCTCAACTAAGCTTGCTGAAGCAATGGGGTTTCTAACAAATTTCATTGTCTGGCTCGTGGTCCCTACTTTAACCTCAGAAAACGCACTGTATTCTTCAGAAATTAAACTATTAGATATACTTTCTATATTTTCAATTACAGAGCAAGGGATTGAATTTTTAATAAGTAGATCCATCCAGTAACTGGAGGGTTTTTTCTGCAAATAACTACCAAGAACTTCATCTAGCGCGTCCCTATTTTCTAAACGAGTCTCCGCTCCTTGGAACCGTGGGTCATTAAGTAAACTTGTAAATCCAATAGCTTTACAAAAAGGAGCCCAGTCCTTTTCGCCAACCACTCCTATAACAATATCTTGATCTGCTGTTGGATAAGGTTCAAAGGGTGTTGATGAAGGATGTCTAGAACCCATAGGGCCTGGCACAACACCCGTATTCAAATGTCGCGCAAATGCATTTTCCAAACAGGCCCACTGACATGCTAACATAGAGACATCTAAATTGCCTATATTACTTTTATTCTGGGCATCCCGCTCATAAAGGCGTTGCAGAATACCAATAACAGTAAACATCGCCGCGGATATATCTCCAATAGAGAATCCAACACGGGTAGGACTTCCACCCAACTCTCCATTAATACTCATCATCCCACTCATGGCTTGGACAACTATGTCATATGCTGGACGATCTGACAGACTCCCCTTCTGACCAAAACCAGAAATCGACGCAGAGATTAACTTTGAGTTAATCACCTTCAGTTCTTTGTCACTACATCCCAAGCGATCACGGACACCAGGTCGCATGTTCTCTACAAATACATCAGCTGAAGCAAGAAGTTTGTGCAACACTGCTTTTCCATCATCTGTTTTTAAATCCAGCTTAATTGAACGTTTGTTTCGGTTGACAGAAGCAAAATACAAACCAACTCCATCCTTAAAGGGAGGGGTGTTTCGAGAAGTGTCACCATTTGGACTTTCAACTTTTATTACATCTGCACCCAGGCTCGCCAATAGCCATGTGCAAAAAGGGCCAGAAAGAACACTCGTCATATCTACAACACGTATTCCCTTCATTATTCTGATACCTTTATACGTGCCTTGATTTTTATCTGGTGGTTTCTATCAGAAGATTTTGCTATTTCAAAAATTTTTTCAGATTCATAATCAAACTCAGATAAATCAATTATTCTATCAACCAAGCCCCACTGCAAAGCCTCATCTGCTTCAATAGTTTGACCACCAAGCAATATAATTGAAGTGCGCCCTTTTCCTATAAGTGAACACAAACTATTAACGTCATACTGTCCTGGTAACACGTTATTTTTAAAAACAGGGTAAGCGAAGCGGGCCTTTGGAACCGATACTCTAATGTCACACCCTAAAGCTAACGATAGACCACCTCCCATACAGTGACCGTTTAACAATGCAACAGTCATAACTGGAATCTTTCTAAGGCTCTCAGCCATTCTACTCCACTCATCAGGAGTATCATCACCACCAGTAACAAGCTCTGAAAGATCAGCGCCAGCACAAAACACTCGATCCCCAGCCCCTGTGACCACGACCCCTATGAGATTATCATCTGCCGCTGCTCTTTTAAAAATAAATGCTAACTCATCCAGCATTTCAATGGTCAATGAATTTGCTTTCTCAGGACGGTTAACCGTAACTGTTAAAATATTCTTATCTCGACTTTGAAGTATAAGGTTACCAACCATTCCTATCTCCCTAAAAATAAGAATCATAAAAGATAATAAGAAAAACTTAAATCACTTTTCTCCAAAAAGATTATCTAAGAATTTGTAAAACCACTTCGCTTGTGTGGCATCGCTCTTGTACATCAAACTCGTTTGATCTTTTGGAGACTGCTCACCAAGTTGCCTTGACCAATCCTCCTCTTGCCACCGCCTAAAACCTTCAATCGTAACTTCAGGATGGAACTGAAGTCCATACACTTTCTCCCCATACTTGAATGCTTGATTTGGAAATAACGTACTGCCAGCCAATCTGATTGCTCCTACTGGAATATCAAAAGTGTGGGAATGCGCCTGCGTAACAAAAAGAGGTTCATCCAGAAAACCACAATCTACTGCTTCTGGTGTGGGTTCTATTTGATAATAACCAAATTCACTCCCTTTATTGCCAAGAGGGCCAACTCTAGCCCCTAGGTGGTGCGCTATTTGTTGAGCACCCTGACAAATTCCTAGCATAGGTATGTCAGCAGTTAAACAATCTCTAATCCACTGATATTCATCCTCAAGAAACGGAAACTCTTGTGTCTCAAACACATTATATTGACCACCATAAAGAACAGTTCCAATCACGGAGTCGTCTATGTCTTTAATAAGCTCTCCCTTAAAGGGTTTATATATTTTGATATCTATACAGTTAAGGCAGGCCCAATTAACAACTCTGTCATCTATGGGACCTTCTCCATGTCTAATTAGAACTAATTTTCTTCTCACCTGGGCCCCCAAGTATAAATTCAGCAATTCAAATTTATAGTTTACGCGTTAAACAGAAAATGTAGCACGTCTCCATCTTTGACAGTATAACTTTTCCCTTCAACTCTCATTTTACCAGCTTCCTTTGCTCTTTGTTCGCCATTAAAAGAAACAAAATCATTAAAAGCGATAGTTTCAGCACGAATGAAACCTCTTTCGAAGTCACCATGGATCACACCAGCTGCCTGTGGCGCTAACGTACCATGCTTAACTGTCCAAGCCCTAGCTTCTTTTGGACCTACAGTAAAATAAGTTTCTAATTGCAACAAATCATATCCTGCTCGAATTAATCTGTCCAAGCCTGCTTCACCCAAACCCATTTCATTTAAAAATAGCTCCGCCTCATCCTCATCTAACTGACTAATTTCTTCCTCAATTTGAGCACTAATTATAACTACACCTGAGTTTTGTTTCTCAGCCATTTCAAGTACTTTCTGGGTAAAGGAATTCCCACTCGAAGCACTGTCTTCGCCAACGTTACAAACAAATAGAATAGGTTTTGCTGTCAATAACTGGAGCATTGTCCAAGTTTTTAGATCATCCTCATCTACCGAGACAGTTCTAGCTGGTAACCCATCCTCCAGCGCTACTAAGGCACCTCTTAAGAGACGCTCTTGCTGGATTGCTTCTTTATCACCACCTCTAACTTTACGGGTTAAGCCTTGAAGGCGTTTCTCAATACTTTCAATATCAGCCAACATTAATTCTGTTTCAATAGTCTCTGCATCTGAAACTGGGTCGATACGGTCGCTTACATGGGTAATGTCATCATCTTCAAAACAACGTAGGACATGTGCAATCGCATCAACCTCACGAATGTTTGCTAAAAATTGATTGCCCAAACCTTCTCCTTTTGAGGCACCTTTAACTAAACCTGCTATATCTACAAAAGTCATACGGGTTGGAATAATTTGTTTCGACTCCGCTATCTTTGCCAACTCATCAAGGCGTCTATCAGGGACACCAACTTCTCCAATGTTTGGTTCAATAGTGCAGAATGGAAAGTTAGCAGCTTGAGCCGCTGCCGTTTTAGTCAGTGCATTAAACAGTGTTGATTTTCCAACATTAGGTAATCCGACAATACCCATTTTAAATCCCATTTTTTTTCCTTAATATTAATATAATTTCGTTGGATTTACGTTCTTGATGCACGTAACGTCAAGGAGGGCATTGATTCTTACTGCATTATTAGTGCAAACTTTTAATATAAAATCAAAAAGGTAACATAAATGGCCCGTATAGACGATACTTTTTTAACCCTAAGAGCTACTGGAAAGAAAGCCTTTGTTGCTTACATAATGGCCGGTGATCCAGATTATAATAAATCAATGGAACTTCTCAACGGTCTTCCTGGAGCCGGTGTAGACATAATTGAACTCGGCCTACCTTTTACCGACCCAATGGCGGACGGTCCAACAATCCAGCTAGCTGGTCAACGAGCTTTAAATTCAGGGCAAAATCTTAAAAAAACTCTTCAAATGGTAGAAGATTTTAGGAGTAAAAATAATGTCACTCCAATAATTATAATGGGTTACTATAACCCTATTTATTCCTATGGCGTAGATAAATTTTTATCTAAAGCAAAACTAGTAGGTGTTGATGGGCTTATTATTGTAGATCTTCCACCTGAAGAAGATAATGAACTATGCATTCCAGCTAAGAACATAGGGCTTAACTTTATTCGATTAGCAACACCCACCACAGATGCAAAAAGACTTCCTGCAGTCCTAAAAAATACATCCGGGTTCGTCTACTATGTTTCCATAAATGGTATAACTGGTGTGGCCAACGCAAGTTCTGGAAGTGTTGCCCCAGAAGTTTCTCGAATTAAAAACGAGACAGAGCTACCTGTGGTAGTTGGTTTTGGAATTAAAACCCCTGTAGCCGCACTGGAAATGGCAAAAGTAGCAGATGGTGTGGTAGTAGGCTCGGCCGTGGTAGAGAAAATTGCACAGGGCGAATCAAACGAAAACGTATTAGCCTTTATTAAATCACTGGCAGATGGCGTTCATAATGCTTAATTACGAGGATATTCGACCCAGCATCGCTCATAATAATTGATAAAAGGTTACCATACATGACTGTAATAACTGAAATAAAAGACTTTAAAAGAATTTACAAAAATCGTGTCCCGAAAATGTTTTACGACTATTGTGAAACTGGAAGTTGGACAGAGCAAACTTTTCGTGAAAACTCAACAGACTTTGAACAGATACGCTTAAGACAACGTGTTGCGGTTGATATGGAAGGTCGATCGACAACGTCTAAAATGGTTGGGAGGGACGTAACAATGCCAGTAGCCCTAGCTCCAGTAGGTCTTACGGGAATGCAACACGCAAATGGAGAAATACTTGCTGCCAAAGCAGCCGAATCTTTTGGAGTTCCCTTTACCCTATCAACAATGTCGATCTGCTCTATTGAGGATGTAGCCGAACATACAACAGCTCCTTTTTGGTTTCAACTATATGTAATGCGTGATGAAGAATTTATTACAAACCTAATAGATAGAGCTAAGCGAGCAAATTGTGACGCATTACTACTCACGCTAGATCTTCAAATTTTAGGCCAAAGACATAAAGACCTTAAGAATGGTTTATCAATACCACCAAAGTTAACGCCTTCAGTTTTAATGGACTTAATGACAAAATGGACCTGGGCTTTCAAAATGTTAGGAGCAAAACGTCGAACTTTTGGTAATATAGTTGGCCACGCTAAAAGTGTGAATGATATATCTAGCTTAGCAAGTTGGACCAGTGAACAATTTGACCCAAAGTTAGACTGGGACACAGTCAAACAGTACAGAAAACAGTGGGATGGAAAGTTTATTCTTAAAGGGATTCTAGATGCTGAAGATGCAAAGAAAGCTCTAGAAATTGGAGCAGATGCAATTATTGTATCCAATCACGGTGGAAGACAGCTAGATGGTGCATTAAGCTCCATCCGTGTACTCCCAGAAATAATAGACGCGGTTGGTGACAAAATAGAGGTTCATTTAGACAGTGGAATTAGGTCTGGTCAGGATGTTCTTAAAGCCCTAGCCCTAGGTGCAACCGGGACATATATAGGACGCGCATACATATACGGTCTTGGAGCGCTCGGTCAACAAGGTGTTGAAACTGCTTTATCAATTATTCACAAGGAGTTGGATACTACTATGGCGCTATGTGGAGAAAAAAATATTCATAAATTGAATCGATCAAACCTTCTTATTCCAGAAGAATTTTTTCAAAAATATTCATAAATTTTTAATAGATTAATAACATTACAAAAAGGAATAAAAATGGCTACAAAGCTTATACTATTTATAATGCTTATTTTTCCATCGATTATATTAGCGCACTCTCCAATCATAACCAAAACTAATCAGATAATGACAAAAAGTAATCCATTTGTTATCTCAAAGCCCGAACACTCAAAAGCCATTTTTTCTGAACTAAATGGATCAGAGGATTATTATAAAATTGAAAGTGCTATCCCTTTCAAATTTTATGCTGGAATTACGGTACCAAAACTTGAAACCTGTGGACGACAAAATTACTTTTCATTTAAGATACTTGGAGCTGACTTTAAAGAAATAGACGGCAGAGATGGTGCAACTTTTGATTGGTGGGCCTGGTATGAAAAATACGGTAAATCGTGGTACTGGGTCGGACCAGAAATCGGAGAAAACTTTGCTTCGAACAGAATGTATAACCCTGGCACATATTATATTAAAGTATTCAATCAAACAAACACTGGAAAATACGCATTAGCAGTGGGCGACATAGAAAAATTTGGACTAGCATCAATCCCAAAGTTATTATTAACAGTTAGAAAGTTAAAAAAGGTTTTCTGGGCAGAAAGTAACTGTAGGTAGCTCTAGACCATTCTGATGATCGTCTCAGCCCCAAGCAAGTATAAGGGTGAAGAAATAAAAAGTGATTCTTAATATAATACAAAATAAAAGCTTTCCAAATTAAAAATACTTAACTATACGCATCATTTCACGCGGCTCTACACCCTTGGAGGAGACCGCATAATTATTGGAGAATAAAAATGGCTGATGAGACACCAAATCTTATCGCCGAGGCACGCTCGAGGACAGGCAAGGGGGCCGCTCGATCAGCACGCCGTAATGGTATGGTGCCCGGTGTAGTTTACGGTGGAGGAGTAGATCCACTACCTATAAATATCCCTTACAATATACTATTAAGAAAACTAAAAGCAGGTCGCTTTCTGTCAACGTTATTCGACTTGAAAGTTGAAGGTCATGATGATGTTCGTGTAATATGTCGAAACGTACAAAGAAACGTTGTTAAAGACTTGCCCACTCATGTTGACTTCATGCGATTGAAAAGAGATACGCGAATAAATTTATTTATTCAGGTTAATTTTACTGGAGAAGATATTTGTCCAGGACTAAAACGCGGCGGTGTCTTGACTGTTGTGCGCCCAGAAGTCGAATTAATGGTTACAGCTGGTGAAATACCAGAAAATATCGAAGTTGATCTTTCAAACTTAACAGTAGGTGACGCTGTAACAATTTCCTCTGTAACATTACCTTCTGGAACAAAAGCTATTATCGATCGCGACTTTGTGATCGCTACCATTCAGGCTCCATCAAGTCTCAAATCTTCAGGAGTAGATGATGATGATGATGCAGAAGCGGTAGAGGGTTCTGAGGAATCAGAAGATAAAGCTGAAGGCGCAGCAGATTAATCTTTAAAAAAATTTACCAAATGCATAGTAAAGAATATGCGTTTGGTAAAAGTTGATCTATTAAATCGTACTAATTTCTGGTAAGTGAAGTCTCATGATGTTATTTGTTGGACTTGGAAACCCTGGAAGTCAGTACGAAAAAAACCGACATAATGTTGGTTTTATGGCTGTATCTCGCATAGTAGAAAACCATAACTTTTCTCCTTGGAAAAACAAGTTTCAAGGCTCTATAAGTAACGGCTTATTAAGAAATCAAAAAATTATTATTTTAAAACCTAATACGTTTATGAACTTAAGTGGGCAATCTGTAGGTGAAGTTATTAGGTTTTATAAAATACCTTCTAGTAAAGTTATTGTATTTCACGATGAAATAGACTTCCCGCTGGGGAAACTAAAATTTAAAAGTGGCGGTGGTCATGCTGGACACAATGGGTTGCGTTCTATAAGTGAGCACATTGGTTCAGATTACATAAGAGTTAGAATTGGTGTTGGACATCCTGGAAACAAAAATGCTGTCGCAAATTATGTGCTTGGTGATTTTTCAAAAGTAGAACAAGAAACTATTACACAAATATTAGAAGTAATTTCGACAGAAGCACCAGACCTTACTTTAGAAAACGTAACTGATTTTGGTAAATCAATGTCTGAAAAAATACAAAAAAATACTTCTAAAGATAAGGTAATTAAAAAAGAAATTGTTGATAACTCGAAGAGGGTTGTAGAAGATACCAAAAGAAGTTCCTTACAGAAACTTCTTGATAGATTTAAGTAGGGGTAGAGAAATGGATCAATTTCCATCGTTAAATGTCTATGGTAAGAAGCTTACCGAGTGCTCCAAAGAGCCTCTGACTGGTTACTACAGGACGGGTTGTTGTGATACAGGTCCATCTGATGCAGGAAAACACACTGTGTGCGTCATCATGACAAATGAATTCCTAGCAATGTCAAAATACCTTGGTAACGATCTCTCAACACCTCGCCCAGAATTTAACTTCTCCGGGTTAAAAAAAGGGGATCAATGGTGTCTGTGCGCTGAACGCTTTCTGCAAGCCCATGAAGAAGGAGCGGCCCCAAAAGTAAACCTTGATGCAACTCATCAAGAAACCTTAAAAATTGTTAAAATTGAAATTTTAGAGTTATATACTTTTTAGCTAACATTATTAGGAAAGCTCCATATCAAAATTTAAGGCTTTTGCTACAGTAAAAATATCTTTATCTCCCCTACCACACATATTCATACAGATTATATGTTCAGGAGGTAGCTTTGGAGCTATTTTTCCAACATGTGCCAAAGCGTGGCTAGGCTCTAAGGCTGGTATAATTCCTTCAAGCTCACAGCATAGTTGAAAAGAAGCTAATGCTTCCTTATCAGTAATTGACACATATTTTACTCTACCTGACTCATGTAACCATGCGTGTTCTGGGCCAATGCCTGGGTAATCGAGACCAGCAGAAATAGAAAATCCTTCTAAGATTTGTCCATCATCATCTTGCAAAAGGTACGTTCTGTTTCCATGTAGAACCCCAGGCCGCCCACCTGTTAGTGAGGCACAATGTTCCATTTTTGAGTTAACACCCTTTCCTCCGGCCTCGACTCCAATTATTGACACCTTAAGGTCATCTAAAAATGGATAAAATAAACCCATTGCGTTTGATCCACCACCAATAGCAGCAACCAAAGTATCTGGAGCCCTACCCTCTTGCTCTAGCATTTGAGCTTTTGTCTCTTTCCCAATTATAGACTGAAAGTCTCTTACCATCTCGGGGTAAGGATGAGGCCCAGCTACAGTTCCAATACAATAAAATGTATCGTCAACATTTGTTACCCAATCTCTCAGAGCATCATTCATCGCATCTTTTAATGTTCCCCTCCCAGACGTTACAGGGATCACTTCAGCACCTAGGAGCTTCATACGAAACACATTTGGTGCTTGTCTCTCAACATCATGTGCTCCCATATAAACTACACACTTAAGACCAAATTTAGCACAAACAGTTGCTGTCGCCACCCCGTGTTGCCCTGCACCAGTCTCCGCTATAATTCGTTTTTTATTCATTCTACGTGCTAAGAGTATTTGGCCTAACACATTATTTATTTTATGCGCTCCAGTATGATTTAACTCGTCTCGTTTCATATAAATCTTTGCACCAGAGAAATGGTTAGTTAGCCTCTCACAAAAATATAACGGTGAGGGACGCCCAACATAATTGGTCCAAAGGTCATCCATTTCTTTCCAGAAAATAGGGTCTATTTTTGCATTTTCATACTCTTTTTCTAATTCCAAAATAAGTGGCATTAGGGTTTCTGAAACAAACCGTCCACCAAAGTCACCAAAACGACCTGACTCATCAGGACCAGCTGTGAAACTATTTAACAAATCACCCGTCATAATTTTTTTCCCTAACAGTGCTAACAAAATCGTATATTAACTTCGTGTCTTTAATACCAGGCCTGGATTCCACCCCAGAAGACACGTCAACTTGTTTAGCGCCACTGGTTGCTATCGCTTCTTGTACATTGCTACAATCTAAACCTCCAGCCAACATCCAAGGAACTTTCCAGTCAAACCCTGAGATCAATTTCCAATCAAAGGTTACTCCATTTCCACCCGGAGGGCTGAGCTTATCAGGTTTCTCTGCATCTATTAATAATTGATCAGCTACTAAAGAGAAATCTCTAATTTTTATTAAATCCTGTTTAGTCCTTAAACTAACTGACTTTATAACAGGAACTTTAAATTTAGTGCGAATCATTGAAACCCTCTCCGGTTGCTCCTCACCATGCAGTTGCAACACATCAACAGGAAAATTTGAAAATAAATTATCGAGTTCTGAATCTAGAGGATCAACTATTAAAGCGACTTTTAAAACTTCCTTTGGAATCAGAGTAGCTATTCTTGCAGCTTCAAGTAATTCTAAGTTTCTTTTCGATCCCTTGTGAAAAACAAACCCAACATAATCAACACTAGACCTTATACATGGCTCAACGTCTCTGGGATTTGTTAAACCACATATTTTAATTTTTACGGTCATTTAAGAGTTATCCTAAAATTACTATTTGCGTTCATCCAATAAATTAAAGATATCGTCCGATTCCTTTGACAAAAGATTACTGGATACATCTACATGATCTTTCAGAGCTTTGTTCTCTAGAGCTTTAAGTTCTTTTTTTCTCCGGGTCTTAACTCCACGAAACCATTCACTTATAATTCCTAAGAACATACCAATTAGAATTGCAATTAATAGTAGAACGAAAAGAGGCACTTCAAATATTAAGCCTTTTTTATAAAAAAAATCTAATTCAGACGGAATAAACTTAAACTTTACTACTTCTTGATTAGACAAAGATAAAAGTAGCAAGGTAAATCCGAAAAGACATACGAATAGACCGCGAATATACCTCATCAACTATCGTTATTGCCATTCAGTCGATCTCTTAGCAATTTTCCTGTTTTAAAGAATGGAATATGTTTACTTTCAACGCTTACTGCATCTCCCGTCTTGGGATTTCTGCCTATACGTGCCTTCCGCTTCTTTACCGAAAAAGCACCAAACCCACGCAACTCAACTCTATCTCCAGACGATATGGTTGATATAATTTCGTCAAAAATAGTAGAGACTATTCGCTCCGCATCAGCGACATTCAATACCGGATTATCTTCGGCAATCTTTTGAACTAATTCAGAGCGTATCATTTTTTAACTCCCATAAAGTACTTTGAGGCATTAAGTGTTCTAAAAATAATTATACCCCTACATATGCGATTGATAAAAGAGACAAGATCAAAAAAAAGTGATCTAAATCAAAAAAAAAGAACTATTTATCTAAATAGTTTCTTTTTTCCACATTTTTTAATTTTATGATTGGTTTAGTTTTTAAACTATTGAGAGAATAATTAAACGATTCGAAAAAAAGGCCCGACTAAATCGGGCCTTTTTAAAACTACTATTTTTATTTATCGTCGTTTTTCAACGCAGCTCCGAGAATGTCTCCAAGTGACGCTCCCGAATCGGAGGAACCATATTGTTCAACAGCCTCTTTTTCTTCTGCAATTTCTCGAGCCTTAATAGAAAGACCCAATTTTCGAGTTTTACTATCAATATTTGTAACTCTTACATCGATTTTATTTCCAACTCCAAAACGGTCAGGACGCTGCTCTGCCCGATCTCGAGACAAGTCAGTTCGGCGAATAAACGATTTCATTCCCTCGTACTCAACTTCAATTCCACCATCTTCTACAGATGTTACCGTTACAGTTATAATTGTACCACGCTTAACTCCTTCGGTAGCACCCTTAAACGGATCATTACCCAAACCTTTTATAGATAAGGACACTCTCTCCTTTTCAACATCAATTTCAGTAACTACAGCCTTAACATTATCTCCTTTTCGAAATTCTCCAAGTGACTGCTCTCCGCCGCCCTCCCAAGAAATATCAGAAAGGTGGACCATACCGTCTATATCATTTTCTAGGCCCACAAATAATCCAAATTCTGTTATATTTTTAACTTCTCCCTCAATCTCTGACCCCTGAGGGAAAGTTTCTGCAAAAACTTCCCATGGGTTGCGAATAGTCTGCTTCAAACCCAAGCTAACTCGACGCTTTATACTATCTATCTCTAGAACCATGACTTCCACTTCTTGCGAAGTAGAAACAATTTTTCCAGGATGAACATTCTTTTTAGTCCAACTCATCTCAGATACGTGAACCAAACCCTCTACCCCAGCCTCTAATTCTACAAAAGCACCATAGTCAGTGATATTAGTTACTTTCCCGGTATGTATTGACTCAACAGCATATTTTTCTTGCACTATGTTCCAAGGGTCATCTTCTAATTGCTTCATTCCCAAACTAATGCGATGAGTTTCTTTATTAATTTTTATGACTTGAACTTTTACAGTCTCACCAATGGTCATAACTTCTCGCGGGTCATTAACCCTTCTCCATGCCATATCAGTAACATGAAGTAATCCATCGACACCTCCCAAATCAATGAAGGCCCCATATTCAGTAATATTTTTTACAATTCCATCTACTGTATCGCCCTCTTTTAGGTTGCCAACAACCTCGGCTCTTTGTTCAGCTCTAGATTCTTCTAGAATAGCCCTTCGAGATACAACAATATTACCCCTCTTCCTATCCATTTTAAGTATAATGAAAGGTTGTTTCATTCCCATCAATGGCGCAGCGTCTCGCACAGGCCTTACATCAACTTGGGATCCTGGAAGGAAAGCAACAGCTCCCCCTAAATCAACAGTAAAACCACCCTTTACACGACCAAATATTACACCATCAACCCTAAGAGTGTCTGAATGCGCTGTTTCCAACCGGTCCCAGGCCTCTTCACGACGAGCCTTTTCACGACTAACCGATGCTTCTCCTCTGGAGTTTTCCACCCTATCAAGAAAAACTTCAACTTCCTGACCAATTACAAGATCAGGTGTTTCTCCAAGGCTTTCAAATTCCTTTAGGTCAATTCGACCTTCCATTTTATAGCCTATGTCTATTATTGCTTGGCCCGCTTCAACAGCTATGACCTTCCCTTTTACTACTGATCCTTCTTTTGGTGTATCGGTTTCGAAGCTGTCTTTAAGGAGGGCTTCGAATTCCTCCATAGTTGCTGATTGAGTCATTGAGTTCTATCTTCCTTTTAATTAACATTTTACTGGCCGAGCGGTTGTATCCACCGGTCTTTAGGTTTCGATTTGGTCATACTCAAAAGTAGTAACGTTAAAATATTTCTAAGTACTTAATCTTATAACTTTTGAGATTACATTAACAGCTAATGCGACAGACGCGTCTATAGACAATTCTGTAGTATCAAGCAAGACCGCATCTTCTGCTTTTAGCAAAGGAGAAACTTTTCTCTCTTTATCAGCCAAATCTCTAGCTCTTAACTCTACTATAAGGGATTCAATTGTTAGACCTTTATCTTTTTCCGCGAGTTCTTGAAATCGTCTATTAGCTCTTATTTCTTCTGACGCCGTTATATAAAGCTTTACCTCGGCATTTGGACAAATTACCGTTCCTATATCTCTACCATCAAGAACCGCACCGCCACATCTTCTAGAGAATTCTCTTTGATATTCGACTAATGCGTTTCTAACTTTTATATCTGATGCAATCTGAGAAGCCATCTTAGAGACGATCTCTGTCCTTAAACTTTCCACTTCAATTTCGTCATAGTTAAGTTGTGCTATTGCTTCTAGGGGGTCAAAACCACTTAAAACTTTCAAACCAATAAATCTATATATTAAACCAGTATCTAAGTAGGAGAATCCAAAATACTCAGAGATCCTCCGAGATATCGTACCTTTACCCGAGGCCGCAGGTCCATCTATCGCAACAGTGAATTTCATTTTACTTATAATACCTTAATAATTTAGAAAAATTATACCAACTTTACATCTACAGACCTAGACTCACTTCACATCATCAATAACTTATAGTTCTTCTAATTGGCCTCCCAGATTTACCATCAAATCCTTAAAGTTTGGAAATGAGGTAGTCACTGGAGAATAATCATCTATTGTTATTGGATTTTTTGTTGCTAGCCCCAAACAAAGAAAGGACATGGCAATTCTATGATCTAAAAAAGTCGCACAAGTGGCACCTCCTGGAACCCCCAATGGACCTTTCCCATAGATACTTAAAGAATCATTCTCTTGCTCTACATTCACCCCTGAATCTGTCAACCCGCGCGCCATTGCATCAATTCTATCACTTTCTTTTACTCTCAACTCTTTCACCCCAAGCATGGTAGTTTTACCTTCAGCAAAAGAAGCGACTACTGATAATATTGGATACTCGTCTATCATTGATGCGGCCCTATCCGGTGGAACTTCGACTCCACGCAATTCAGAAAATCTGACCCTAAGATCTGCTACTGGCTCTCCGCCTTCACTTTTTCTGTTAATGTATTGAATATTAGCACCCATTTCCTCCAAAGTTTTAAACAACCCAGCTCTAGTAGGGTTCAAAGCTATATTAGGTATTAAAACGTCTGACCCCTCAGTAATCAGAGCGGCACAAATTGGAAAAGCTGCAGAACTGGGGTCTCTAGGGACACTTATGAACTGGCTCTTAAGTTCTGGATAACCATCAAGAACTATCCGCCGACCATCTTTGCTGTCCTGAATGTCTACGGTTGCACCAAAACCCCTTAACATTCTCTCAGTATGATCTCTTGTTAACTCTTTCTCTATCACAACAGTCTGACCTGGTGCATTCAACCCTGCCAACAGAATTGCTGATTTAACTTGAGCTGATGCGATAGGCATAGAATAGCATATTGGGGTCGGATCTTTTGCACCTACAGCAGTGAGCGGCAACCTAGCCTCGCTTCTTCCATAAAATTGTGTTCCAAACTGTTTTAGTGGGTTAATCACTCGACCCATGGGCCTTTTTGTCAAGGATGAGTCACCTGAAAAAGTTACTGTAATAGGCGAAGTTGCCATGGCCCCTAATATCAACCGCACTCCAGTTCCTGAGTTTCCGCAATCAATAACTTTTTTTGGTTCAGCAAATCCTCCTACCCCGACCCCATCCACAGACCAATTTCCATTATCGTGTTTAGTAACATGTGCCCCAAAGCTCCTCATTGCCTCAGCTGTATCTAAGACATCCTCTCCCTCCAGGAGACCTTTAATCTCTGTGCACCCTATCGATAGCGCACCTAGAATTAAAGAACGATGGGATATAGATTTATCACCCGGTATTATAGCCGTTCCAGACAAAGGATTGCCACTAAAAGACCTCATTGATATAAAATCATTTTGATTAGACAAAATATAACCCTCTAAATATTTAGTTTCAAAAACTTTAGTAGTTCAAAATTTATACCATCGAAATAATTTTTTTTTCGAAAGTTGCATAATATGATTTTCTATTTTGTAACTTGGCTTTTTTTTCATATCTTGTAGGAAACCAATCTGACCATGGTAAATCAAATTTGTCACCATTTTGTTTGGTCAACTTAAAGTCAAGTTTCAAAACCTCTCTTTTAGTATGTTTAAAATAATCCTCAATATCTGTTGCTATACGAAGCTCTGCATTTTCATTCATTACTCTTAACAATGGAATCAAGTATTCAGGATTAACAAACCGACGGCGTTTATGTCTTCTTTTAGGCCAAGGATCAGGATACAACAAGAAAACTTTAGCTAAAGAGTTGGATGGAAGCACGTCAAATAGGTCTCGTACATCACCAGCATATAAAAAAATATTCTTTATTTTTTGTCTCTTAACTTTTCCTAAAAATGACACAACACCGTTTATATAAGGCTCACACCCAATGAATGACACATCTGGGTTACATGTTGCTTGGTAAATTAAGTGTTCGCCAGAACCAAAGCCAACCTCAAGCCAAACAGGTTTGTTATCAAAATATGACTCAATATCCAATAGAACTCTGTTAGGATTGTCCTCTACGCTAACTGACTTTAACGAAATATCATTTAATTCAGTTTTTAGTAACTCTTTTTGTGCTTTAGTAATCCCATGCCCTTTGAACCTACCATAAAAGTTTCGGCGAACTTCATCATTGACGGGAGTAACGGAGTTCAAAATAATTTACCTTTTATTCTCTATAACTCTTGCTTCAAAGACTCTATTAAATCTGTTTTCTCCCAACTAAACCCACCATCAATATCTGGTTGGCGTCCAAAGTGACCGTATGCGGCTGTTCGCTGATAGATAGGCCTGTTTAAGCTTAGATGATTCCGGATACCTCTTGGCGTTAAATCCATCACTTTAGTAACAACTTTTGCAATTTCAGTATCATCAACAATTCCTGTCCCGTAAGTATCACAAAAAATAGATAAGGGCTCTGCCACACCAATAGCATAACTAAGTTGCAAACAGCATCGTCTTGCAATCCCTGCTGCAACTATATTTTTAGCCAAATAACGGGCCGCATATGCCGCAGACCTATCAACCTTAGTAGGGTCTTTTCCAGAAAATGCTCCTCCCCCATGTGGCGCTGCACCTCCATATGTATCAACAATAATCTTTCGTCCTGTCAGCCCAGCATCCCCATCAGGCCCTCCAATAACAAATTTACCAGTAGGGTTAACCCACCAAAGTGTTTCAGAAGTTATCCAGTCCGCAGGAATAATTTCTCTTATATAAGGCTCGACAACATCCTTAACATCAGATGATGTCATAAGTGGATCTAAATGCTGAGTTGATAGCACAATTGATGAAATCCCCTGAGGTTTCCCATCGCGATAACGTACAGTCAGCTGAGATTTAGCATCTGGCCCCAATGTCGGTTCAGTTCCATTTTTTCTAACCTCCGCCAGGCGACGTAAAATTGCATGTGAATAATGTATTGGTGCAGGCATTAAATCTGGCGTCTCATCAATAGCATATCCAAACATTAAGCCTTGATCTCCAGCTCCTTCATCCTTTTCATTTGAAGCATTTACTCCTTGGGCTATATGAGCTGATTGTTCGTGAAGTAAATTTGTAACTTCAACTTTTTCCCAATGAAATTTTTCCTGTTCGTACCCAATATCTTTAATACAACCTCTAACGATATTCTCTATTTGCCCCATATGATCTTTGAGCTTTTCTTTATCGCTTAGACCAACCTCGCCCCCTACAATAACTCTGTTTGTAGTTGCGAAAGTTTCTGCAGCAACTCTAGCTTCAGGCTCAGCTTCAATAAAAGCGTCTAAAACAGCATCAGATATTCGATCGCATAATTTGTCAGGGTGTCCCTCGGAAACTGATTCCGAAGTAAAAAGATATTCTTGTTCTTTCATAAAGCGCTCCAATGTTAAAATAAAGATCACGTCAGGTAGCCGTTGAGATCTTACTAAGCCCAAACTCGTAGGTAAATTAGACGCTTAGGTCAATAATTAATACACTCTTTTTCGTAAAAAACTTAATATAAAAATACTAAAAGAAAGAAAAATTATCATTGGCCAGTCTGCAAATTTTGCATAAATTGTCTTATTCCTAGGGCTTGGAATATTTGCATCAATATATGTCGCCTCATTCAAGCTTGTTTTCACAACGACTTCTCCTCTAGAGTTTAAAACAGCTGAAATTCCTGTATTAGCAACACGTATCAAAGGTAAACCCTGTTCAATCGCTCTCAACTTCGCTTGAGCTAGATGCTGAAAAGGTCCCGAAAAGTTTCCAAACCAGGCATCATTTGTAATCTGAAGAATTAATCTAGCACGATTTTTTGACCTTACATTTCTAGGAAAAATTAACTCATAACAGATTAAAGGAATAACACGGCCAATTTTTGGGATCTCTAGGAGTCGTTCACCCGTTCCGGCTACATAACCAGCCCCGTCTCTAGTAGCTAAACCCCTTACTCCCCAAGTACTTAACATCTCTCCAAAAGGAATGTATTCTCCAAAGGGCACAAGGTGTTTTTTGTGGTACGTTGTTAACAGCCGGCCTTCGGGCCCTACTAAAGCCAAAGCATTGCGAATACCCCCTTCGACCCGATCATTCGCGCCTATTATAACCGGGACACCTGAAGCTGCTGTAGATATGTTCTTTAAGCTCTCTTTGGACTCTCTTAAAAGGAATGGGACTGAAGTTTCTGGCCATACAATTAAATCCAATGGTTCGGTTGAAGGCTTCTTAGTGAAGTTTAATTGCCTTTGCCAAAACACAGGCACCATTTCTGTATCCCATTTTAAATTTTGGGGGGCATTAGGTTGAATCAACCGAACGATTTTTCCTGTAGGAGGAGCGTCTGGTATTTGAAGAATTAAATAGCCGTAACCCCATGAGCCCACTAATAAAAAACTGGGTAAAATAATTCTAATAACCTTGTAGGGTTTTAAAACTAATGGAAGGCCTGCAATTAAAAGCGTTATCATTGTTAATCCATGTGGACCAACAACAGCACTTAGTTGCGAAATGGGGTGGTCACTCCAGACATACCCAATAAGTGACCAGGGAAACCCGGAGAATACTTTAGTCCTTATGAGTTCTGCAGTTGTTAACAAAACTATTAAGGATAAAACACTATCACCTCGATACCTTAATGATACGGATAGTCCATAAGCTAGCAACCAAAATAACGACAACCCAGATGACATCACAAGCAAGGCAAAGGGCGCCAACCAAACCTGGCTTGAGCCCTCCAGCAGAAACGGTTCTGTAATCCAAAACAGTGAAATAGTAAAATAACCGAGCCCTGTAAAGAAGCCAACTGAGCTAGCCGATTTAAAATTCACACACTTTTGAGCAAGGAGAAAGGAAAGAAAGAATGCGCAAAGAGTGATCAACCAGATTGACCATGGGGCCTGACCCAAAGCAGCCAAACAACCCAAACCGAATGCTAAACCTTCATTGATATATCTTCTATATTTCAATTTTTTTCAAAACTTTTTTGTAAGAAGTAATTTTAGTTATTCTACCTTCGGCATTATAACTCTAATTCGTTTTATACGCCTGGGATCTGCATCTAAGATTATAAATTCTGCACCAGAAGGATGTTTTACGATTTCATACCTTGCCGGTACTCTACCTATCAACACAAACACTAAACCACCCAATGTATCAATTTCGTCATCCATTTCATCGTCAGATAACCTTAGCCCAATTTCTTCCTCAAACTCTTCTAAAGGTGCTCTAGCTTGAACAACGTAATGCCCTGGCTTTTCAAGCTTCCACAAATCCACCTCTTCGATATCATGTTCATCCTCAATCTCTCCTACCACCTGTTCAATCAAATCTTCGATTGTAACAAGACCATCAACACCACCATACTCGTCTATCACCAATGCTAAATGTTTTCTTTCCGCTTGCATTTTTGATAATAAAACACCGATTGTCATTGAAGGAGGTACAAACAAAACTGGTCTAACCATCTCTTTTATATTAAATTCTTTTGATGCCCCATTGAACCCGTATCTTAAGGACAAGTCCTTTAAATGTAATAAACCAACTGGATTATCCAAAGTATCTTTAAACACAGGTAACCTTGTTAAGCCACTATCTCTGAAGACTTTTACTACTTCATTTAAACTTACATCAACTGGTATAGAAACAATTTCCGCACGAGGTATTGCCACATCCTCAACATGCTTTAAACTTAAATTTCGAACATCTAGATTAGATAACGGAACTTCCACACCAGGAATAACTTCATCATTCTTAGAAAAGACTCTAAATCTTCGAAAAACTTTATAGAGTAGCTCCACTATAGGACTAGTTTGTTTGCGTTGATTATTTGTCTGACTGGCATGCGCGCTATGCGCTGCGGTCGACGAACCCTCTTTATTATCGCTCATTTTTCCTTTTCCAAAAGTAATGATTAATATGATATTCTTATTTGTATGGGTCTTCAATACCTAGTTTTTTTAGTATATTGATCTCCAGGCCTTCCATTAATACTGCATCTTTCTCCAAAATATGGTCAAAGCCAAGTAGATGCATAGTACCATGGACAGCTAAATGTGTTATATGATCAGAGGGCAGTCGACCAATAAGCTTTGCCTCTTCAATACAAAAATTGTAAGCAAATGCTAGATCCCCTAATTCATTTTCTTGATTTTCTAAAAATTTTGGTTTTATAGGTAGTGTACCCGGTTTTGGAGCTGACCTTTCCTCTGCAGGCCAGCTTAGCACATTAGTTACCTCTCCTTTATTTCGAAAAGCTGAATTTAATGTAGCAATCCGCTTGTCACCACACCCCAATACACTGATCTGAAAGCGGCTATCAATTTCTAATTGCTCTAAAGTTGCTGAGCACGCTCTTTCCATTAACTTTGTAAAACTCAGACTGACCCAGCCTTGATCTTCAATGGAAACTTCAACCTTTGCCATTTACTTCTTCATATGCTTCTATGATTTTAGCCACCAGACTGTGTCGGACAACATCTTTGGATGTAAAGTAGCTGAAAGCAACATCTTTCAGTTTTTTCAAAAGCTCTTCTGCCTCCCATAATCCAGATTTTGTTCCCCGCGGAAGATCAATTTGCGTCCGATCACCAGTAACTACCATTCTAGAGCCTTGACCAAGTCGCGTTAAAAACATTTTCATTTGCATTGTTGTCGCATTTTGGGCTTCATCTAAAACTACAAATGCGTTGGTTAAAGTTCTACCTCGCATGAATGCAAGCGGCGCTATTTCTATTTTCTTGTCTTCTATTAACCTAGAGGTTTGTTTCGTGGGAACAAAATCGTTTAAAGCATCATAAAGTGGTTGCATAAATGGATCTACTTTATCCTTCATATCTCCAGGCAAAAAACCTAATCGTTCTCCAGCTTCCACTGCTGGCCTACTTAGTATAATTTTATCCACTTTTCCTGCCATAAGCATATTAATTCCGGCAGCTACCGCTAAATACGTTTTTCCTGTTCCCGCAGGGCCAATACCGAATACCAAATCATTTTCAAACAAGGCCTTTACATAATTCTTTTGGGCCTGCGTACGAGGGACAACTAATTTTTTTCGCGTCTTAATTCCTAAACCACTTTCCCCGATCAGTTTTGTCCCATTATTGTCTTCTAATGTTTTTAATCCATTACTATTAAGGATTCGCAACTCTGCCTCAATATCAAGCGAGTCTAAGCCTTTTTTTTCTTCCAAACGTAAATAAAAACCTTTTAGAACTCGAGCAGCCTCTTCCTTAGCATCCCCCACAACAAAAAGTTGATTACCTTTCCTAACAATATCAACTGATAGGGCTAATTCAATTTGAGATATATTTCGATCAAATTCTCCACATAAATCTATAAGTAATCTGTTGCTCGAAAATTCAAGGGTAAGTTGATCACCAACCTTACCATTTTTTAATTGCTTCAAAGAATTAGTCTTCAATTATCACTCCTTATTTTTGGTTCGAAGGCTTCAGGCTCATGATCAAAATAAGCAAACCTTTCTTCCTTTGTCTAGAAAGTAAAAAAGATTTTATCTCACATGTATCTAAAATCAAGACAGGAAATTCAAATTAGTAACTCTCCAGAAAGAGAATTTGTTAGACTTTCAACAACTCTTACTGGTTTAACTGTCCCAATGAACTCGATTGGAGCTGTCACATGCACTGCATGTAAATACTCAGATTTTCCTATAAGTTGCCCCTCTTTTCGACCAGGTTTTTCAAATAAGACAGAAAGTGTTTTTCCAACCATATTACTTTGAACTTCTTTTTGCTGGAAAGTTAATAGGGCTTGCAACTTATGCAACCGCTCAACTGCAATTTCTTTAGGAACCGCGTCTTTTTCAGCAGCAGGTGTTCCAGGCCGTGCAGAGTACCTAAAAGAGTATGCCTGCCCAAACTTAACCTCACGCACTAAATCAAGTGTCTCTTGAAAATCTAAATCAGTTTCTCCAGGAAAGCCTACTATGAAATCCCCCGACAAAAGAATATCTGCTCTAACAGAGCGAAGAGATTTAATAATCTCTTTATAGCTTCTCGATGTATGTTTTCGGTTCATTGCTTTTAATATTCGATCAGATCCTGATTGAACTGGCAAATGAAGATAAGGCATTAATTTTTCATAAATTCCAAAAGAATTTATCAACTCTTCATCCATATCATTAGGGTGCGAAGTGGTGAACCTAATGCGCAATAAATCGTTAATGTTCGACAATTCTTCAATTAAGCGGGTTAGACTCCACCTCTGACCTTCAAATTCTCCATGATAAGCGTTAACATTTTGACCTAACAGAGTAATCTCTCTTACACCTCTACTGACAAGTTCTTTTGCCTCTTTTACTACTCTAGTTGGATCTCTACTAACCTCGACCCCACGGGTATAAGGCACAACACAGAATGAACAAAATTTGTCGCAACCCTCTTGTACTGTCAAGAAAGCTGAGGGGCCACGCTTAGACAAAGGCCGTTTTGGTAAATGTAAAAACTTATCTTCAACAGGAAAGTCAGTGTCCAAAGCTTTTTTATTTTTATGAACCTCATCTATTAATGAAGGTAATCTATGGTATGCCTGTGGGCCAACTACTAGATCAACAATTGGTTGCCTATTTATTATCTCTTGGCCTTCTGCTTGCGCCACGCAACCCGCTACCCCAATCTTTAGGTTTGGATTTTCGTTCTTTAAAGTTTTTAAACGCCCTAGTTCTGAGTAAACCTTTTCTGCAGCCTTTTCACGTATATGGCATGTATTAAGCAATATCATATCTGCCTGGTGAATATTATCAGTTTGAGTGTAACCTTTGCCCTGAAAACTTTCGATCATCCGCTCACTATCGTAAACGTTCATTTGGCAACCGTATGTCTTAACAAAGACTTTTTTTGTATCTACCATTTAAAACCTTAAATCATCTAATTAGGAGCATTTAACCTAGATCTGCATCTCTTGCAATTGTTCGAGTTTTTATGTTCCTAATTTTCGAATTTTATCACTTTTAAGATTGACCTAACCCGTTTTGATTGAGTAAGGAGGAAATTACTATATTAGCATATTTCTGGTTTTAAAATTCATAAAGGACATTTTATGAGACTATCAAATTGCCATAATTTTAAAGACTTTCGAAAGTTAGCAAAAAAGAGATTACCTGCTCCTATTTTCCACTACATTGATGGAGCAGCAGATGATGAGATAACCTATAAAAGAAATACCTCAGCATATGACGATGTAGACTTAATACCAAATGTATTAGCTGGTGTTGAAAATGTGGATCTTTCAACAACTATTTTTGGAAAAAAAATTGATATGCCACTTTTTTGTGCTCCTACCGCTGTCCAACGGTTGTTTCATCATGACGGCGAACGTGCTGTTGCAAAAGCTGCTGAAAAATATGGAACTATGTTTGGTGTGTCGTCTTTAGGCACAGTAAGCGTTGAGGAAATAGGTTCGCTAATAAACACTCCAAAAATGTTTCAATTTTATTTTCATAAAGATCGTGGGTTAAATGATAATATGATCGAGAGAGCTAAAGCAGCAAATTTCGATGTCCTAGCACTTACAGTAGACACTATTACCGGGGGTAATCGTGAGCGTGACCTTAGAACTGGCTTCAGTATACCTCCTAAACTCACTCCTGCAAGCATGCTGAGCTTTATTCTTAAACCACAATGGGGTATAAATTTTTTAACTAAATCAAAATTTGAATTACCACATCTGCAGGATTACGTTGCCGCCGGGACTAATGCGACGACATCAATAGGGTCATATTTTTCTAATATGTTAGACCAATCAATGAACTGGAATGATGCTGAAAAACTATGCTCACAATGGGGTGGGCATTTTGCATTAAAAGGCATTATGAGTGTCGAGGATGCAAAAAGGGCTGTCGACATCGGCTGTACTGGAATTATGGTATCAAACCATGGTGGTCGCCAACTAGATGGTTCGCGAGCACCTTTTGACCAGTTAGCTGAAATCGTTGACGCAGTTGGTGATAAAATTGATGTGATTTGTGAAGGCGGCATTCAACGAGGCACTCATGTTTTAAAGGCATTGTCTATTGGCGCTAAAGCATGTTCTGGTGGAAGGTTATATCTTTATGCACTGGCCGCAGCAGGACAGGCAGGTGTAGAACGAGCTTTAGGTCAATATCGGTCTGAACTTGAGCGTGATATGAAACTTATGGGGTGTACCTCTGTAGATCAACTCAATCGATCTAACTTAAGGTTTCGTTAATGTTAAACAATCAAGGTTTTATAGCTTGTAAATAGGGTTGCTTTACTAAAGCACCCTGATCAGGCATTGTCTGAAACCAGTTAAACTTAAATTTTAAATAAAAGTCTTATGGTAAAAAACTCTGCAGAAAAAAACAAACATGGTCTTTCTGCAACTTCAATAGTTGACAGCATTAAAAACCTATCAAAAAATAGTATACCACCCGTAGAGAAATGGAATCCTCCCTTTTGTGGAAACTTAGATATCCGTATAGCTCGAGATGGCACCTGGTTTTATCTCGGCACGCCGATTGGCAGGCCAGAACTTGTTAAGCTATTTTCATCTATCCTTAAAAAGGAAGGGGATCTGTACTTTCTGGTCACCCCTGTAGAAAAAGTGGGAATTACTGTAGAGGATGCACCTTTTGTCGCCGTTGATTTTAATAAACGAAATCAAGGTGGGTCAGACGTTCTAATATTTGAGACCCAAGTAGGAGACAAAATTGTCGCCGGACCTTTAAACCCAATATGGATCAGAGTAAATCAAGAGACTAAAGAACCCTCTCCGTACATATTAGTTAGACGAAACTTAGAGGCTCTAATAGATCGAAAAAGTTTCTATCGTCTGGCTGATATAGGCACTCATACTGAGATAGAAAATCAAAACTGGTTTGGTGTTTGGTCAAGTAATAAATTTTTCCCTCTTATTCTATCACATGAGTTAGAATAAAAATTAATGAGCTTCTGCCCAACTCTGTCCAACACCCGCCTCAACTGTTAATGGAACTGTCATCTTGACGGCAGGCTCGCCTGCCTTTTCCATAACAGACTTAACAATAGAAATTGTTTTATCGATTGCATCATCAGACACTTCAAAAATCAGCTCATCATGGACCTGGAGTAACATCTTGGCGGGTAAATCTTTTATTGCATAAGGCATCCTGATCATCGCTCGACGTATTATATCTGCTGCTGTTCCCTGAATAGGTGCATTAATAGCAGCTCTCCTCGCAAAACCTGAATGAGGTCCCTTAACGTTAATATTAGGTGTATTTATTCTTCTACCAAATAAAGTCTGTACGTAGCCATGCTCCTTGGCAAACTCTTTAGTCTGATCCATATAAACCTTAATACCGGGGAACCTTTCAAAGTACCGGTCGATAAATGCTTGAGCTTTCGCACGTGGAATCCTAAGATTTCTTGCCAAACCAAAACCAGATATTCCATATATTACACCAAAGTTGATTGCTTTAGCTTGGCGCCTTATTGATGGATCCATACCTTCCAACGGAACATCAAACATCTCGGATGCTGTCAGTGCATGAATATCAACACCACTTCTAAAAGCTTTTTTAAGTTCATCTATACCTGCAATTTCTGCCAAGATTCTTAACTCTATTTGACTATAATCTAGGCTTACAAGTTTAAAGCCTGGTTCGGCAATAAATGCCTCTCTAATCTTTCGTCCTTCATCTGAACGTATTGGAATATTTTGTAAATTTGGGTCACTTGAAGAAAAACGACCAGTATTTGTACCAGAAATTAAATAGGAAGTATGAACTCTTCCAGTATTTTTATTTATGTGCTCTTGAAGCGCATCAGTGTAAGTTGATTTCAATTTTGCTAATTGACGCCAATCCAAAACAAGTCCGGGCAAAGCATGTTCGGTCGAAAGATCTTCCAAAATATCAGCCCCAGTACTGTAAGCTCCAGCTTTGCCTTTTGTTCCACCTGCGAATTTCATTTTTTCAAAAAGAATTTCACCAAGTTGTTTTGGCGAACCAAGATTAAATGTCTCACCTGCTAACTCATGAATTTCATATTCCAAACTAGCCATTTTTTGAGCAAATGAGTTTGACATCCTACTCAAAATATCTCGATCAACTTTTATCCCAGTTAACTCCATATTAGCCAAGATCGGAACTAATGGCCTTTCTAAGTTTTCATAAACATTTGTGACACGTTTTTTGTGAAGTTCAGACTTGAATAAACACCAGAGTCTCATTGTTATATCCGCATCTTCTGCCGCGTATTGAACTGCCTCAGGTATCTTCACTCGATCAAAAGTAATTGCTGCCTTTCCAGATCCTAAAAGTGATTTAATTGGGACCGGTTTATAATTTAGGTATCGTTCACTTAAACTGTCCATTGAGTGATTGTGCAGTCCAGCATTTAATGAATAGCTTAATAGCATTGTGTCATCAATTGGAGAAATGTTAATACCGAGCAATAATAAAATTTTTGCATCGTATTTCATATTTTGACCTATTTTAAGAATACTTTCATCTTCGAGAACAGGCCTTAGTAAACTTAGTGTAGTTTCAAAATCAAGCTGACCGCTAACTAACACCTCTGCTCCAAATAGATCATTATTGTTTTCTCTATGAGACAAGGGGATGTAACATGCGTGGCCAGGTTTAATACATAATGATATCCCAACCAAATCAGCCATCATTTCATTTAAAGAGGTAGTTTCAGTGTCAATTGCCACGTAACCAACCTCATAGATACTGGATATCCAATTATTTAAAGCTTCTACCTCAGTTATCTGTTCGTATAAGACTTCGTTAAAATTATTTAACCCTATATGTTCTGGTAAAAGTTCAGAATGGTTTTCTTCAGCTTTGGGTTCTGTGATATTAAACTTTGTAGCTATTCTATTTGTTAATGTACGAAACTCCATTTCATGAAGGAATTTTATAAGCTTTTCTGGATCAGGGTCTCGAACTTCCAAGTCATCTATCGTGAAGTCAATAGGCGTAGAGATATCTAACTCAACCAAACGCTTAGATAGTTTAATTTGTTCTACAAAATTTATAAGAGCTTCGCGTCGTTTTGGTTGCTTAATCTCTCCTGCACGCTCTAATAGAGCTTCTAAGTCACCAAACTCATTAATTAATAGTGCTGCAGTCTTTATACCAATCCCAGGGGCTCCAGGAACATTGTCAGTAGAGTCCCCAGCTAGAGCTTGTACGTCTATTACTCTCTCTGGAAAAACTCCAAATTTCTCAAAAACTCCATCTCTATCAATAATCTTATTTTTCATGGCATCAAACATCTCAACACCATCTCCTACCAACTGCATTAAATCTTTATCACTTGATATAATAGTGCATTTTCCTCCTAGGGATCGTGCTTGAGTAGCTAAGGTAGCTATAATATCATCAGCTTCATATCCAGCCATTTCTTCACAAGCTATATTAAAAGCTGCAGTGGCAAGTCGAGTTAAGGGCATCTGAGGTCTTAAATCTTCAGGCATTGCCTCACGGTTAGCCTTGTATTTGTCATAAATATCATTTCGAAAAGTGTGACTTCCCTTATCAAAGATAACAGCAATATGTGTTGGAGCATTCGCCCCAGTATTACCTTCAATATACCTTTGAAGCATATTACAGAATCCACTTACCGCCCCTATCGGAAGCCCGTCAGACTTCCGTGTTAATGGTGGTAGAGCATGATAAGCACGAAAAATAAAAGCTGATCCGTCAATTAAATGCAGATGATGACCTTTACCAAAACCCATCCTTAAATCTTTTGTTCAAAAGATTTATGAATTAATCTCTTGTCGCAATATGGGCATTCCACCCAACCTTTTTCTTGTGTAATCTGGAACCATACTCTTGGATGCCCTAAAGCACCGTCACCACCATCACAAAGAACACGGTATTTATCTACAATTTCTGTTTCTGGTGGATCGGTTGTCATTTTAAATCCTTTATTTATCTTGTAACATTATAAGATTATCTTAATTATGTTTTAAGGAGTGGGCCTATTCAACATTCTACCCAAAGGCTGCCCTCCAAGAATATGCAAATGATAGTGTGGTACTTCCTGGACTCCAAATCTACCAGAATTAGAAATTAAACGATACCCACTGCCTCCATTGCCAGGTGATAGTCGCAATGATACGCAAATTTCGGCAACGGCTTTATTAAAATCAATGATTTCATTATCAGATGCCTCCGTAACAAAATGATCAAAGCACACGTAAGGTCCTCTTGGAATTACTAAAATATGTTCAGGAACTTGAGGAGATACATCTCTAAAAGCCAAACTAAATTCAGTACTTAAAACAGTAGAATTTGGTATCTCATTTCGTAAGATTTTTGCAAAAATATTTTGATCATCATACTCGTAAACCACCTGAAAACCTTTTTACCACTATTTCTACAATTAAACTTAACAAACTTATCTAAAGTAAGGCAATATCAAATTAATGCCTCAGACTCAAAGAGTTTAATCAATCCATCTTTTGGACGTGCTCCAAATTGAGTCACCATATTAGATCCTGCAATACAGCCCATTCGGCCCGAGGTTTTAATATCATATCCATTTACCATTCCCCACAAGAACCCAGCTGCAAATAAATCTCCTGCACCGGTTGTGTCAATAATTTTTACGGACTTTGCATGAACATGAATTAACTCTCCTTTGTTAATTATATAAGCGCCATTTTCCCCATCCGTGCAAGCCACAGTCTCCACTTCTTTGGACGAAAGATTAAGTGCCTCAAATAAGTCCTCACACATATAAAGTGCTAACAATTCAGCTCTATTACAAAAAAGTAAATCTACACTTTCTGTAATTACCTTATTAAAAGCATCTTTGTGCCTTTGCACACAAAATGGATCAGATAAAGTCAGTGATACTTTTCCATTATTTTCTTTACAAGCTGCAATGGCTTTTGAAAAAGCCTCATGACTTTCTGGTCCATCAAAACGATAGCCTTCTAAGTAAATCCATTCACAATTCATCATTTTTTTAGAATCAATATCGTTAGGGCTTAGGAACTCGGTGACTCCCAAATATGTGTTTAATGTGCGTTCACCGTCGGGCGTAATTAACACAACACAGCGGCCTGTATCCTGCGGATGCTCCATGGGAGCAAAAGGGGTGCTATAATCAACTCCAAGAGAGTTCATATCAGCAGCGAAAACCTTACCCAACTTATCATTTTTAATTTTACCCACATAGGCTGTTTTAACTCCAGCTTCTGCGATGCTAGCAATCGTATTCGCCGCAGATCCTCCTCCAACCTCTTTTGATGGTTTTATTAAGGAGCAAAGGTGAACCCCTCGATCCCTATCAGTAAGCTGCATAACACCCTTATTAATTTGATTTTCTATCAAGAAACTTTCATCAACCTCAGCCAACACATCGACCATAGCGTTACCTACTCCGATAACCTGATAAGGTTTTTTCATATTTACTCTCCTCAAAATTTACGTTGGCAACAAAGGTGTCACTCGCTTTTAATACGACATCGAGTTCATAATTTTTTTGTTAAGTCGTACAAACAGTTTCTCTAAAATATTGATTATATTGTTGTCGTACATATGCATGTATTTAACTATATAAACAAGGTTACAACAAAAAATTTCTTAGATTTTTTGGATATTTTATTCTAAAAGAATTTTAAAATATAAGGGCATTCAGCTAATACACCCTACCTGGGGAACCACCCAAAAAATTGTTACCATTCTGATAATTACAAGGATCTTCTTGCATCTCTAAGTGTAGGCCAGATCCTGTATAAGGATTTTCTCTCGCAACTTTTTCATCAAAATTAATACCTAACCCCGGACTTTCAGGAGGCACAATAAAGCCATTTTCTACTTTTATAGAACCACTTATAAGTTTTTTGTGAAATGGTGTCTCTATTGTTTCAGCAATCAAGAGATTAGGTATGGAGGTTGCTAAATGAATATTTGCTGCCCACTCCACAGGACCAGCGTATAAATGTGGTGCCATTTCTGCATTAAAAATCTCAGCTAACCCTGCCACTTTTTTCATTTCCCAAATTCCACCAGCTCGACCTAATGCTGGTTGTAAAATTTTTATCCCTCCAGTTCGAAGCAGTGCCCCAAACTCCGCTTTTGTGGTTAACCGTTCTCCAGCAGCAATTGGAATACTAGTAGCTTTAGCTACTTCTGAAAATTCAAGAAAGTTATCTGGGGGTATAGGCTCTTCAAACCATAATGGTGAATAAGGCTCCAAAGCCTTCGCAAGCCTAATCGCCCCAGATGTAGTGAATTGACCATGGGTCCCAAAAAGTAAATCTGCTCTATCACCGATCGCCTCCCTAATAGCCTTACAGAAAGCAACAGACAAAGAGATATCTGTCATAGCTGGCTGATGGCCACCTCGCAATGTATACGGGCCAGCTGGATCAAATTTAACCGCCGTATATCCATTATTGACGGCTTCTAAAGCTGCTTCTGCGGCTAAATCTGGAGATGTCCAAAATTTATATAGATCGTGATGCGGCAAGGGGTAAAGATAGGTATACGCTCTAATACGGTGGTTCATCTTACCACCTAAAAGAGCGTAGACTGGTCGGTTTCTGGATTTACCCAAAATATCCCAACAAGCAATCTCCAAGCCTGAAAAAGCTCCCATTACGGTCAAATCAGGCCTTTGGGTAAAGCCTGAAGAGTAAGCCCTTCTAAACATTAACTCTATATTTTCAGGATTTTCATTTAACATGTGACGTTCAAAAACATCTTTGATAACTGAGGTCATTACCTGAGGAGAAACACTAGAGGCGTACACCTCGCCATATCCAACAACACCACAAGCGGTAATTAATTTTGTAAAAATCCAATATCGACCACCCCAACCTGGAGCTGGTGGTGCAACAATAAAAACTTCAAGGTCTTTTAATTTCATTAGCATTTCTCCATTAGTAAAGGTATAAAAATACTTGTTTTAAAAAATTATTACATTTCGCCTTGCAGAGCCCGTTTTTGTATCTTCTATAGCTTCGTTAATCTGTTCGATCGACCACTTTCCTGAAACAAGTTCGTCTAACTTTAACCGCCCTTGATGATAAAGATCAATAATCCAAGGGATATCTCTTTTTAAAACGGTATCACCCATTTTTGAACCCTTCATACCTTGAGATAATGCTCCCAAAATCACCAATTCATATTCAGCTTTTTGACCAGAATGAGGCATTCCAACAATGTAAATATTACCACCAGGGCTAAGGTATCGAGCTGCACTCTCATAAGCACTAATCGACCCCACTGTTACAAAGACTGAAGTTGCCATTTCACCATTTGTTATTTCATGTATAGCCTTCCAAGGTTTTTCTTGATTAGCCAATAAAACATCTGTCGCACCAAACTCTCTAGCCACCTCCAATTTGTCTTTAACAATGTCCATAGCAATAATTCGTCTAGCTCCCGAAATTTTTGCTGCCTGTATTGTGTTGAGCCCTACTCCCCCTGCACCAACCACTACTACATTATCACCCGGCCGAGTTTTTGCAGTATTTACTACCGCACCTATTCCAGTGATTACGCCACAGGAAAGCAAACAAGCAGCTTCGCTTGGTATTGATTCAGAAATTTTTACGACTTGGCTCTGGTCAACAACAGCTTTTTCAGCGAAAGCACCACACGCCAACCCATGTTCCAACTGACTACCATCTAGCATCGCGATAGGCCCGTTAGCACGATCATACGGTTCACTACATTGTGTAGGGGCCCCAGTAGAGCAAGGAATACAATCTCCACAAGCTCGAATTAAAGTTAACAGGACTCTATCATTAAGCTCATAACCGCAGGTTCCAGGCCCAAGTTTAGAAATTTTTCCTACAGCTTCATGACCATATACGGCAGGTAAAGTACCACCCCAACCTCCATCAATACATGAGATATCTGAGTAGCATACAGCACAAGCCTCTAAAGTTACTTCAATCTCGCCATCTTTTGGATCACGTAAAATAATATTTTCAATTGAAAGTGGTTCCCCAAATTCTTTACAAACAGCAGCTTTGATAATGCCCATTTTTAAAATCCTTTTTATTAATAGAACAATTGCCTTCCACTCCTTAACATGCAACTAAATTTTAACAATGACTTTAGTATTAACTAAATAAAACAGTTAAAGCCTTTGGAGATCAAGATGAGAACTCAAGTTGCTATAATAGGTGGGGGGCCTTCTGGCTTACTTCTATCTCATCTTTTAGATCAAGCAGGTATAGCTTCTGTAATTTTAGAAAAGAAGAGTCGCAGCCACGTATTAAGTAGAGTTAGAGCCGGCGTCCTAGAATGGGGTACAGTGGAAATGCTCCGAAAAGCTGGTTTAGGCAAACGAATGGATAAGGAAGGGTTTATTCATAAGGGAACCTACCTTTCATCACAAAATAAGGGCTTTAGAGTAGACTTTCAAAAATTAGTCAAAAATAAAGTGATGGTGTACGGACAGACGGAAGTGACAGCGGACCTTTATGCTGCCAGCGATAAAAATAGCAGGGCAATCATTCATGATGTAGAAAATATAACAATCCATAATGTTCAAACTGAATCTGGACACTTAATTTATCACAAGGGAGGAACTGAATACAGAATTGATTGGGATTTCTTGGCGGGCTGTGATGGTTTTCATGGGGTCAGTCGTAAATCCATTCCAATTAATATTCTTAAAGAATATGAACGGGTATACCCCTTTGGCTGGCTAGGAGTCCTATCTGAAACCCCACCAGTTAGCGATGAACTCATCTACGCCAATCACTCTCGTGGCTTTGCCCTATGTTCAATGCGAAATAAAAACCTTAGTCGCTACTACATTCAAACTCCCGTTAGCGATTCTTTAGATAAATGGGACGACAAAACATTTTGGGACGAGTTAAAAAAGAGAATACCGGAGGAAGCGGCAGACAATCTTGTTACTGGTAAATCAGTTGAGAAATCAATTGCCCCCCTCAGGTCATTTGTAGCAAACCCTATGAAATGGGGACGCCTATTTCTCGTTGGTGATGCCGCCCACATTGTTCCACCAACCGGCGCAAAAGGCCTAAATCTCGCTGTATCCGATGTACATTACTTATTCGAGGCGCTTAAACTTTATTATCTAGAAAAATCAGTGGACGGTATTAACAAATACTCAGACAAAGCATCTGAGCGGGTTTGGAAAGCAGTACGTTTTTCTTGGTGGATGACTACCCAACTTCATCGATTTCCAAATCAAACAAAGTTTGATCAAAAAATTCAAGAATCTGAACTAAAGTATTTGGAGGAATCTAACGCTGCACAGGCTGTCTTTGCCGAAAACTACGTTGGCCTGCCATATTGAGAGAATTATGCCCTATATTAAAAAAAATGATATAAATATAAATTACCTGGACGAAGGTGACCCAAACGGTTTTCCAATAATATTTTCAAACTCTCTTGGAACAAACCTTCATCTTTGGGACGATATAATACCATATTTAAATCCCAAATTCAGGTTAGTACGGTATGATAAACGAGGACACGGAAACTCTAGCTCACCAAAACCACCATACCATATGGATTGTTTAGTCTCTGATGTAGAGTTCTTAATAGACACTTTGAATATAGAAGAATGTGTTTTTGTCGGACTATCTATTGGCGGAATGATTGCACAAGGGCTGGCAGCTAAGCGACCTAATCTAATAAAAGCCTTAGTGCTATCAAATACAGCCAGCAAAATCGGTACAAAAGACCTCTGGGAGGATCGTATTAAAGCAGTAGAGGCAAATGGGCTCTCTACTATGGTTACCCCAGTAATGGAACGATGGTTCTCTAAAAGTTTCTTTAAAAGTCACAAGATAGATAGATGGAGAAATATGTTTCTAGATACGCCTCCGAATGGCTATATAGGATGTTGTACTGCAATATCTACTACCGACTTTTATGAACAAACCTCAACTTTAATGATGCCAACCCTGGTAATGGCTGGTAGCGAGGATGGGTCGACCCCGCCAGACTTAGTTAAAGAAACACAAAATCTAATCAAAGAGAGTGAGTTTTATTTAATAAAAGGGGCAGGCCACCTGCCATGTGCGGAAAAACCTAAAGAGTATGCACAAAAATTAAACGACTTTATCAATAATAACATCTAAATAAATAACTAATAAAAAATGCTCTAAACAACTTTAAAAGGTATATTTCCTAAAAAGAGTTACCATACTTTTGTAATGCTGACCTAAAGAGGCCCTCATCTACATTTCCACCTGATGCTATAACAATTACATCACCATCATCTATATCTTTTTTTCTAAAGATCGCAGACGCTAACGCAACAGCACCTCCAGGCTCTAGAACTATCTTTAGACGAGAATATGCAATAGCCATAGTTTTTAAACAATCTTCATCCGACACCACTAACCCAGAGCTGCAATATTTTTGCATTATTGGAAATGTTAAGTCACCTGGTTGAGGAGTGACAATTGCATCGCATATAGAGCCTGATCCATCCTTGTTTTTCATAATTTTTCCAGCAGCTAAAGACTTTGTTACATCATCAAAGCCAACTGGTTCCACAGGCCTTACCAAAATATTTGGTGCATAATGCGCAATTGCAATAGCTACACCAGAAGTTAGTCCGCCACCACCACAGCAAACTAACAAATTCTTAGCATCTACATCTAATTCTTTCGCCTGTTCAATAATTTCAAGACCAACTGTTCCCTGTCCGGCAATAACCTGGGGTTCATCGTAAGGCTTAATCAGTGTTAATCCACGATCTTTTGAAATTTTCTCTCCTATTTCTTCTCTACTCTCTTTAATTCTATCGTAAAGGACGATTTCAGCACCCAAAGCTCTAGTGTTATCAATCTTCATTTTTGGTGCATCAGTAGGCATGATAATTAAAGCCGAAACTCCGTGGTTTTTTGCCGCCAGTGCAACACCTTGGGCATGATTCCCACTGGAAAAAGCTAGAACACCATTTTTTCTCGTTGCTTCCTCCATAGCTGATACAGCTGACCAAGCTCCTCTAAACTTAAAGGATCCTGTATGTTGGAGCGTTTCTGCTTTTACAAACACTCTTCGACCAGCAAGCTCATCTATAAATGGTGAGGAAAGTAATGGTGTAACTCGTGCATGGCCTTTTAAACGTTTTTTTGCAGCCTCAATCATATCAATATTCATAGTACTTCTCCAACCTTATTATACGACCAACGTAGCTATATCTGAAAGATCCTTCATTATGATTAGGTTACCCGACGGCAACCGATCTATTGGATCATTAGATCGATTGACCCAACCCGTTTGGAAACCAAAACTTGCTGCGGCGCACGCGTCCCAGCAATTGGACGATACGAATAGTACTTCTCCTATTTCACAGCCAAATCGTTTCTCAACTAATTCATAGACGCTAATATTAGGTTTAAATATACCTACATCTTCTACACTGATAACCTCGTTCAATAGATCAGATATTCCTGCAGATTGAACAGCCCCATCCAACATATCGGGAGACCCGTTTGACAGAATTCCGGTCAATATCTTATTACTCTTTAAATCTGATAACATTTGGGAAACCTCGGGGTATGCTGTAAGATTAAAGTAAAGCTTTAAAAGCTCTTTTCTAAGATCAGCGTCATCGCTTAAATTATTAGCTTCTAACGCCCAATCCAAACCATCTTGGGTTACTGTCCAGAAGTCTATGTGCTTATTCATAATTGTCCTTAACCAAGAGTACTGTAACTGTTTATGTCTCCAGTCATTAGCCAATTTAACCCAGCAGTTTTTTAAGTTCTCTCTACCAGGTTGAAGTGCTAGTTCTCTGGCTGCGGACGCAACATCGAAAAGGGTTCCGTAAGCATCAAATACACAAACTTTAATTGACATTAATTTACACCTTTCTTGGCAACTAATAACTTTTGAAAGTAAAAACTAAGTTAAATATTCTCACTTATTGGCATACCCAAAACATGATACCCACCGTCAACACGAATAATTTCTCCTGTCGTGTATAATCCCATTTCAGAAGCAAGATACACAGCGGTACCACCCACTGCATCTAGGGTCGCATTCGAGCGTAACGGTGCATTAGACTCGGTATGACGGAATGTTTTTCTAGCACCGCCAATTGCAGCTCCTGCTAATGTCTTCATCGGACCAGGACTAATTGCATTTACTCTAATATTATTGGGGCCTAAATCATTAGCTAAGTATCTAACAGAGCTTTCAAGTGCTGCCTTAGCCGCCCCCATCACATTATAAAAGGGCGTTACTCGGTTTGAGCCCTGATAAGTCAATGTTAGCAAGGTTCCTCCATTTGGCATCAGCGGGACTGCTCGCCGAGCGATATCAATAAAAGAAAAGCATGATATCGAAAGGGTGTTTATAAAGTTCTCTTTCGACGTATCAATAAATCTACCTGTCAATTCACTCTTGTCTGAATAAGCAATAGCATGAACAATAAAGTCTAAACCACCCCATCTATCCCCAATTAGATCAAAGCATTTTTCCATTGAATCTGCATCAGATACGTCGACATCTACTAATAGGTCAGAGCCTAGGCTTTCAGCCAATGGCTTTACTCGCCTACCAAACGCCTCACCCTGATATGAAAATGCTAGCTCAGCTCCTTCAGATGCCATAGCTGAAGCTATTCCCCAGGCAATTGACCTCTCATTTGCCACTCCCATTATCAAGCCGCGCTTACCGTTCATTAAATTAGCCATGTTAACCTACTCATAAAATTTACTTAACAACATAGAGCCATTAGTTCCTCCAAAACCGAAAGAGTTGGTCATAACTGTATCCAAATTAACATTTTCTACTAAATTAGTTGCAATTTCTGTTGCCATTAATGCAGGGTCTAGGTTTTTCACATTTATCGAAGGCGCTATAAAATCATTTTCTAACATCAACAAACAGTAAATAGCCTCAAGTGCTCCAGCAGCACCTTGAGCATGTCCCGTCATAGACTTTGTAGAAGATATTAATGGTACTGAGCCCTGTTTAAACACTCTTCTAACTGCTTCGACCTCACCAACATCTCCTACTGGAGTAGAAGTTCCATGCGCATTTATATAGCTAATTAATCTTTCTGCCGGAAGTGTTTCTAGAGCCAGACGCATTGCTCTCTCTCCTCCTTCTCCAGATGGCGCCACCATATCATGGCCATCAGAGGTGGCAGCAAAACCAGTAATTTCTGCATATATCTTTGCACCTCGCGCCTTAGCATGCTCCAACTCTTCAAGAACTACTATACCTCCACCACCTGCTATTACAAACCCATCACGATCAGCATCAAAAGCTCTTGAAGCTTTATCTGGTGTATCATTATATTTTGAAGACATAGCTCCCATAGCATCAAAAAGACACGAAAGGGTCCAATCTAGCTCTTCTGCCCCACCAGCAAACATAACATCTTGTTTGCCCATTTGAATTTGTTCAGATGCTGCCCCTATGCAATGCAATGAAGTGGAGCACGCTGAAGTAATTGAGTAGTTTATTCCTTTTATTTGAAAGGCAGTTGCAAGATTGGCAGAAACTGTTGATGACATACACTTTGGTACCGCAAAAGGTCCTATTCGTTTTGTAGATCCCTTTTCTAATACTGTTTGGTGGGCTGCAAGTATTGAAGAAGTCGATGGCCCCCCAGAGCCAGCAATTAAACCTGTACGATAATTCACGACATCTTTTGACTCCAACCCAGCGTCCTGGATGGCCTGGCTCATCGCAATATAAGCATATGCTGCTCCAGGGCCCATAAACCTTAGGATTCTTTTATCTATTTTTTCTGATACATCAATCTTCAGATTTCCAGATACTTGACTGCGAAACCCTCTCTCAGACATCTCTTCTGAAAACCCTATACCAGATATCCCATTCTTAAGTGAATGAAGGACTTCCGAAGAAGAGTTACCAATTGGAGAAACAACTCCTAGACCAGTAATAACAACACGACGCATAGATATCTCCTAATTTAGTCAGAAAATAAACCGACCTTCATATTTTCGGCAGTATAAATTTCCTGTCCGTCTGCGAGCATTCGGCCATTAGCGATGGCCATCTTTAATCTTCGATCTATCACCCTTGTAAAGTCAACATGATAGGTAACAATTTTTGTTTTGGGGGTAACCATTCCAGTAAACTTCACTTCACCCACACCTAAAGCTCTGCCTCGACCTACCATTCCTCTCCATCCTAAGTTAAAACCAGTCAACTGCCAGAGGGCATCTAACCCTAAACAACCTGGCATAACTGGGTCACCCGGAAAGTGGCACTTAAAAAACCAAAGAGACGGATCAATATCATATTCGGCAACCACATGCCCTTTATTATCAACTCCACGATCTGAGCTTATATCGACTACCCTATCCATCATTAACATTGGCGGCATTGGCAGCTGAGGATTTCCTGGACCGAATAACTCACCCGAAGCACACTTTAAAAGGCCTTCTTTATCAAAGCTCATAGGAAAATCTGACATTCTACTCCACCCTCTATATCTTTTTATTTTGATTTTATGATAGCCTGTAACACTTGCATCTAGCCTCGTGCAAGGGCTAGCAACACATTCTAAATAATCATTATTGTATATTTATATTAAGAAATATATATAACTATATTAAGTATTATAGGATTTTTGGAATCTAGCTCGATGGACATGGCAACAGTAAAACAAGGAACTACCTGGCTCACAGATGCAGGCCTTAGACCCACACGTCAACGCTTAGCTCTTGCTAACTTACTAGTCGGTGATGGGCAGCACAGGCATGTTACTGCTGAGATACTGTATTCTGCAGTAAAAGAATCTGATGAAAGTGTGTCTTTAGCTACTATCTATAATACATTAAAAGTTTTTTCAGATGCAGGGTTAATTAGAGAAATACTAGTAGATGGTACTAAGTCGTATTTTGATACCAGAATCGATGATCACCCTCACTTTTATTGGGAAGATGAGAGCAAACTTACAGATGCCCCCAAAGACCAATTAGAAATTTCAAGCCTACCAAAGGCACCATTTGGAACTAAAGTTTCAAAGGTTGATGTTGTTATTAGGTTAAGCAAAACTGAATTTTAAAAACTCTTTATATGCCATACGTAAATTAATAAAAAATAACTTCGTGAAGGCATAAGAACATGAAAATTTATAATCCATTTAAGAAATTTAACAGACCAAAGACCGTTTCTGGGGTTTTCAGTGAAACTGAGGTAGAATTAGCAAACAGAAACTCTGGGATGCCTCTGGAAAGCTTAGAGTACGACATTACACCAATCGGCCAACATTACCTACTCACACATTTCGACATCCCACACATAAATAAAGATGAGCACGTCGTTTCTTTTTCTGGTGACTTCTCTAATCCATATTCACTTAGCTATGATGAAATCAAATTGCTACCTGCAGAGACGATACCAGTAACTTTAGAGTGCGCCGGAAATGGTCGTACCGGTCTTGATCCAAGAAGTTTTTCAGCGCCATGGAAGTACGGAGCAGTTGGGACTTCAGAATGGACAGGAACACGATTAAGACCTCTATTAAAAAAGGCTAGTCTAAAATCTGATGTTGTCGAGATATCATTTACAGGAGCTGATCGCGGTTATGACTCCGGCCACGAACATAATTTTGCTCGAAGCCTAACCTTGGCACAGGTCGAAGAGCTAGATGTGTTGCTTGTTTATCAAATGAACGGCATACCGTTACTCCCTCAGCACGGAGCTCCGTTGAGAATCATTGTTCCTGGCTGGTATGGAATGGCTAGTGTAAAATGGTTAACAGAAATCAAGGCACTTAAAAAACCGTTCGATGGGTATCAACAAGTTGGAACATACCGGTTTCGTCAGAGTAAAGAAGAAGTCGGTGAACCCATAACAGAAATGCGGGTAAAATCCCTTATCAAACCACCAGGTATACCAGACTGGACCTCTCGTAAAAGATTAGTTTCACCTGGTTTAATAACGTTGACAGGGCGAGCATGGTCAGGTGGAGGTAAGAAAATTACCAAGGTTGAAGTTTTAAGCAATAACAAATGGGTTGAAGCTAAGTTAAAAAATCAGAATTCAAAATATTCATGGACAAAATGGATGCTAGATTGGTCCGCAAAGCCAGGTCACCATATTCTAAGCTGTAGAGCTACTGACGAAACAGGAGACACACAGCCGGTAGATCCTATATTTGATGTCGGTGGTTTCGCAAATAATTCTATCCAGAAAGTAGAAGTATTTGTTAATGATTATTAGTATTTGAAATTAGCTTCACACAGATTTAATTAATCCACCATCACAGCGAATTTGACTTCCTGTTATGTAACTTGCAGATTTACTAGCCAGAAAAGTTGCGACAGCAGCGAATTCAGCCACAGTTCCATAGCGAGCCAATGGGATTGTAGCCATGGAAGTCTTTCTGACTGCTTCAACGGTTGAATTATTCCGTTTAGCTGCTGCTGCATCAATTTCACCAACACGTTCCGTATCAATTCTACCTGGCAACAACATATTAACAGTTATACCTTCCGCAGCTAAATCGTTAGATAGAGACTTAGACCAGCCAACTAATGAAGCTCTTACTAGGTTCGACAATGCTAAGTTAGCAATTGGTTGAATTAAACCAGAGGACCCTATTGTTATTATTCGACCCCATTTTTGTTCACGCATATGAGGTAATAACTTATCTGTAATTTGCACTACCCTGGTAACCATTGCCTCTAACTGACCCGGTAATGCGGCAATATCTACATCTACCATTTTTCCAGGAGGCGGCCCACCTGTGTTGTTAACTAATATATCTGCACCACCCAAAAACTTTAGAACTGCGTCATTAATAAGGGTGACTGATTCTGGTTCATTCAAATCTACTCTTACGTAATATGCTTTACCCCCATCACGGTTATTAATTCTCTCTATATTTTCTTTTAATCTATCCTCTGATCTACCAGTTAAAAGTACGTTAACACCTTCATCTGCCAATGCTTCGGCAATCCCCAGTCCAAGGCCTCTACTAGAAGACATTACTAACGCATTTTTTCTGCCTAATCCCATATCCATTGAAAAGTCCCTTTTTATTGAAAATTTTTATACCAGCTAACAGCCTGATAGCGTTGTTAGCTTCAACGCACAACAATACAATTTAATGTAAATAAAAGTTCAATCTTATTTTTTAAAAGGTAGAACTTACTAAAGTTGATTAAACTTCACATCCCGACCAGGCGCAGCCGCCAGCAATTCTTGAGTGTATGGATGTTGAGGATTATTATAAACATCAGTTGTTTTTCCCTGTTCAACCACCTTACCATGTTGCATTACCACTACCCTGTCGCATACTTGTGCTGCAACACGTAAATCGTGAGTAATAAATAGCATTGCCATACCAAAACGCTGCCTAATATCAAGAAATAAATCTAAAACTTGTCTTTGAACAGATACATCCAGGGCTGATACTGCCTCATCAGCCACTATAAGTTTTGGCTCCATTACAACTGCCCGAGCTATACAAATACGTTGCCGTTGACCTCCAGAAAATTGGTGCGGAAACCTCCCCATTGCATCTGGAGAGATACCAACAATTTCTAAAACCTCACGTGCCTTAGCAATTGCCTCAGTCTTCTCCATACCAAAGTTCATTGGCCCCTCGATTAGAGACTGCTCAATCGTCCTTCTTGGATTTAAAGAGCGGTAGGGATCTTGGAAAACAATCTGAAATTCGCTTCTGTGGGGTCTTAAAAGGCCTCTAGAAAGAGTAGAAATATTCTTTCCATTAATCGTAATACTTCCTTCTGTGGGGTCTATTAATCTTACTAGACATCTAGCTAATGTTGATTTTCCTGAACCAGATTCTCCAACAATTCCAACCAACTCTCCGCCATGGAGATCTAAGGAAACATCCTGAACAGCTTTTACCGTCCTGCCTTTACCAAAAATACCTAAACTTCCATAAGTTTTATATACAGATGACATCTCAACAACTTTTGTATCTTGGACATTTTCCATAGATCGATCAGGTGGATCTAAAGATGGCACAGAGTTAATTAACATTTGCGTATAGGGGTGTTCTGGAGAGTGAAGGATTTTGTCTCGGCTTCCCTCCTCAACAACAAGGCCATTTTGCATGACAACTACCCGATCAGCAATATCAGCTACCACACCAAAATCATGTGTAATAAATAGAACGCCCATTCCTTTAATTCTCTGAATCTCTTTTACTAGTGTTAAAACTTCAGCTTGCGTCGTCACATCCAAAGCAGTAGTTGGCTCGTCAGCTATTAAAAGATTTGGCTCAAGAACAAGTGCCATTGCAATCATAATTCGTTGACGTTGTCCTCCTGAAAGCTGGTGAGGATAGGTATTAAATATTTTCGTTGGATCTGGTAATTTTACAGCATCCATTGCTTCCAGTATGATTTTTTTTCGTTCTTGTGCGTTATGCTTTGTATGAATAGTGAGAAGTTCTTCTATTTGCCTTCCAACCTTCATAACTGGGTTCAAGGCTGTCATAGGTTCCTGAAAAATCATCCCTATCCTGCTACCTCGAAACTTCCTCATTTCCGAGTTATCTTTAGTTAAAAGATCTTCACCTTCTAATAAAATTTTTCCAGCTACAGGAGTCAATTCTTTACGGGGGATAAGTCCCATAATTGTAAATGCAGTCACAGATTTACCCGAACCAGATTCGCCAACAACACAAACGATTTCACCTTTATCAACGTGAAGACTAACATCCTCTATGGCGAACTCTCTGTCAGCTCCCTTTGGAAGTTTTACTGTTAGGTTTTCAATCTTTAAGACCATCTTATATAGCTTTCTTTACGGTGTTATTAGTCGTTTACATCTTCTTCGCAATTCGCGGATCTAACGTATCTCTCAGACCATCTCCTACAATATTAACTGACATAACTGTCACACCTAATGCCACGCCAGGAAAAAAGATTATCCATGGGCAGAGTTGGAAATAAGTTCTTCCCTCAGACATAATGTTACCCCAGCTAGGAATTTCTGGTGGAATGCCAGCTCCAAGAAAACCCAGTATACTTTCAGTCAACATTGCAGACGCACACACATATGTGGCCTGAACAATTAAGGGAGCAATTGTATTCGGTAGGATGTGTCTAATCATAATACTAGGGAGTTTTGTTCCTGCAGCTATAGCTGCCTCTACATATGCTTCCTCTCTAACAGTAAGCACAACAGAGCGAACTAAACGAACTACCCTAGGTATTTCTGGGATAGTAATAGCTACAATCACTGTAAACAATGAAGCGCCAGTTAGAGAAATTAGTGCTATAGCAAGAAGAATACCAGGTATCGCCATGAGACCGTCCATAACCCTCATTATGATTGCGTCAAGAACCCTTATATAACCGGCTAAAAGACCCAACAATAACCCAAAACCTACTGCAACTATGGCAACAGCCACTCCGACTGAAAGTGATATTCTTCCACCCCAAATAGCTCTTGCAAATAAATCTCTACCCAGAGGGTCTGTTCCAAACCACATATCAGCACTGGGTGGTTTTATTCTTACCATAGGGTTTATTGAGGTCGGGCTTTCTGTAAATATTGGTCCAATTAATGCTATCAAGGTTAAAACAGCTAAGATAACTAAACCTGTCATTAGCCCCTTGTTTCCATATATTATTCTGAAGATACTCGGATCTTCTTTTAACGTAACTGTTGATGTGTCTGCCATTAGTATCTTATCCTTGGGTCTATAAGCGTATAGCTAAGATCAATTAGTAAATTGATGAAGATGTATATGAAACTAAAGAATAGAATTAAGCCTTGGATCACACCATAATCGCGAGATAGAACTGCATCCAGAACCAAACGTCCAAGCCCTGGTATGTTATAAACACTTTCTGTTACAACCACCCCACCAATCATTAGCGCAATACTTATACCAAGAACCGTTACTATCGGAACTGCTGCATTTGGTAATGCATGCCTAAGTAAAATTTTGAATTCACTTTGACCCTTTGCGCGTGCAGTCCTAACATAATCCTCATTAAGAACCTCCAC
>Ga0209816_1000148_pt1 | contig 57461 bp, 53 predicted proteins | sample CoawatmetaG01DNA_FD_187509 | JGI IMG/M metagenome (GOLD analysis project Ga0209816, IMG submission 187509) | Marine microbial communities from the West Antarctic Peninsula - Coastal water metaG017-DNA (SPAdes) (version 2) | ecosystem: Environmental > Aquatic > Marine > Coastal ...
ATACAAGGCTTTCAAGAGAAAAAGCTATAAAACAAGAAGTCTGGAAAAGAATAGAAGATTGTTTAGCAGACGATGCAATTTTAAAAGGATTGATAACAGGTTCTGTTAAGGGAGGAATGACTGTTGATGTTCAAGGCATAAAAGCTTTTTTACCAGGATCTCTTGCAGAAGTTTCTCCAACGAAAGATTTAGAGCACTTAGTGGGCGGATATGAAGAATTTAAAGTAATTAAGCTCGATAAAGCAAAAGATAATGTAGTTCTATCAAGAAAGGCAGTACTTCAGGAAGTAAACTCTGAAGAAAGAGAGAAATTACTATCTGGTATGGCAGAAGGCCAAGTGATAAAAGGAATAGTTAAGAACCTTACAGATTATGGTGCTTTTGTAGACTTGGGTGGAATCGATGGCCTCTTACACATCACTGATATTTCTTGGAGTAGGATAAATCATCCTTCAGAAGCTCTAAATATAGGAGAGAGTTTGGATGTTAAGATTATTAAGTATGACCAAGAAGCTAAGAAAGTATCTCTTGGTGTTAAACAATTAGTAGATGATCCTTGGATCGGTATAGAGCAAAAGCTTCCTCTGAACACTTCTGTAATGGCAAGTGTTACTAATTTAACTGATTACGGTTTTTTTGCTGAAATAGAAACGGGAGTTGAGGGACTTGTTCATGTTTCAGAAATAGACTGGACAAATAAAAATATACATCCTTCTAAAGTAGTACAGTTAAAAGATAAGGTTGAAGTGATGATTCTGGAAGTCGATGAAACTAAAAGAAGAATTTCTTTAGGCCTTAAACAACTTTCTGAGAACCCATGGCAAGTATTTGCTCATACTCATAAAGAAGGAGATAAGGTAACTGGATCTATTAAGTCAATTACAGATTTTGGAGTTTTTATTGAATTAGATGGAGCAATAGACGGGCTGGTTCATTTATCAGACCTTTCTTGGGAAGAAGATAATGAGGCTGCAAGATCTCTTAACAAAGGAGACTCGATAGAATCTCTAATCCTTTCTATCGAAGCAGATAGAGAAAGAATATCTTTGGGAATAAAACAACTAGTTTCAGATAATTTTACTGATTTTGTAGAAGTTAATAAAAAAGGATCAAGAGTTTTAGCATCGATTATAGACTTTAATGATGACAGAATTAATCTTAACTTAGCAGAAAATGTACAAGGTTACCTTCCTCAAAAGGATTACACCAATTCACTTGCAGATACTCCTCTGGAAGTTGGAGCAGAAATGGAAGTAGTAATTGCTAATATTGATAGAAAGGATCGCCACATCATTCTTTCTCTAAGAGCTTTAGAAAAACAAGAAGAACGAAGCGCTCTTCAAGACAATGCTCAGAAGAATAAACAAATTGAAGAGGCTACAAAATCGAATATAGGAGACCTGATTAAAGCCGAATTAGGAGATCCAAAGAAGGAAGATGAATAAATCAGACTTAGTTGAATCAATTAATAACCAAGATAATTGCTTAACTAAGAAAGATATAGAAGAAGGCATTAATCAAATATTAAGCTACTGTTCTGAAACTTTGACTCAAGGCAATAGAATTGAAATAAGAGGTTTTGGTACTTTCTCAATAAGGCAAAGAAAGACAAGAATGGCTAGAAATCCTAAGACAGGAACTTCTATAAAAGTTAATAGTAAATTCCACCCCTATTTTAGAGCAGCTAAGTATTTAAGAAATAAGTTAAAGGACTAAAAAAAATCTTTCGTTGTGATATTCTTCTCTCTTAAATTGCTATGCCTGAATTAATCTCAAAAATTAAAAAAACATTTGAAGACTCAATTGCGGTTAAGCAATTAATACTTGATGAAAAAACTTTTGAAATATTGGTATCTTCTGGAGATGTAATATCTCAATCAATTGAGAAAGGTGGAAAGCTGATGATTTGTGGAAATGGAGGCTCTGCTGCAGATGCACAACATCTAGTTGCAGAATTCCTTATTAGATTAAGTTCTGATGTAAATAGGGCTGGCATACCTGCTATCTCTCTAGCACAAGACACTTCTACGTTAACAGCCTGTATTAATGACCTTGGAGCCGATGTCATCTTTCAAAGAGTTCTATCAACCCTTGGAAATTCTGGAGATGTTTTACTTGTTATTACGACTTCTGGCAATTCAAAAAATATTATAGAAACTTTAAAAACTGCAAAAAAAATGAATATTTATTGTATAGGTTTCTTGGGAAATGGAGGAGGAGAAGCCTTAGAATTCTGTGATTCTGCATTTACTGTGCCTTCAAATGTAACAGCTAGAATTCAAGAATCTCACATTACAGCTGGACATGCTATGTTGCAATACGTTGAAGATTCTCTTTTAGAGAATGGGTATTTAGAAAAAATTTAAATCAATGGGTTTCTTTTCCTTTCTACTAATTTTAAGTTTCTCACTTATAATTTTACTCTCTTACTTGTTAGTCGCGTTAAATCCAGAAATAATATCAATTGATATTTTATATTCTGAAATTGATTTGGGACTAGGTGCTGCCCTACTATCTTTTTTGATAATAGGTTCTTTGATAACTATAATCTTAGAAATATTTTTTAGTTTCAAGGGTAAGAAATCACAAGATTAATTCATAGATAATTTTCTATAATAATTGAGATGAGAAATAATAAAAGATGAAAGATGAACTGAGAGGAGATATTCTGAAAAGTATAAAACGTTTAGCCAGCCAGGTCTCGGATATAAAAATTAAAGATATTATTAACGCAAAAAGGCTAAAAGAATTTTCTATAACTACAGACTTGCTATCCTTTGATTTCTCTAAACAAAGAATAACTAAAGATACATTGGATGAACTATTAACCATCCCTGACAAAATAAACCTTAAAGAATCTATTTCAGAAATCTCTAGAGGAGAGTTTTTAAATCAAACAGAAGACAGGAAGGTTTCTCATATGTTATCAAGAGGCTTCAGTGGCCTAAAAAAAACTAAGGAACAGGATCAGATCCTAAGTGAAAGAATCAAGTTAAAAAAATTTATAGAAAGGATTAGTACAAAATCAATCTTTGAAGTTAATACAATTATTTCTATTGGTATAGGAGGTTCTCGTCTGGGTCCTGAATTTCTATCTGAAGTATTTAATGGTCCTAATGCAAAAATAAAAATTTGCTATTGTTCTAGTTTTGACCTAGTTGAATTAAATAAAATTATTTCTATAGCTGACTCTTCTAAAACCTTAGTAGTAATTTCTTCTAAATCCTTCACAACCCCTGAAGTTATGGAGAATGCTAATGTAGTAAAAGAGTGGTTAAAAGGGTCCCGAGGAGATAGTTGGTCAGATAGTGTGTTTGGAGTATCTTCAAACAAAAATGGCATGAAAAAATTTGGAATTAGAGAAAAAAATCAATTTGATTTATTAGACTCAATAGGTGGAAGATATTCTATTTGGTCTTCTGTTAGTTTGCCTGCAATATTTGATATGGGTTGGGAGGGTTTCGAACAATTTCTTGAAGGAGCACAAGAAGCGGATAGGCATTTTACAGAAAGTCCTTGGGGTGAAAATATACCAGTGTTAATGGCTTTGATTAGTTTTTGGAACTTGAATGGATTAGGTATTAATAATCTTGGTATCTTTGCTTATAATTTTAGGATCAGATCACTTGCTAAATATATTTCTCAGATGACGATGGAAAGTAATGGGAAGCAAGCATCCCTCGATGGACTTAAATCAGATTTTTTAACTTGCCCGTTAGTTTGGGGGGGGTATGGTCCGGATGCTCAACATTCTAATTTCCAATGGCTAATGCAAGGTAGTGATTTCTCTGCATGTGATTTTATAGGAATTAAGAATAAGGATGACTTGGAATCAAAATCTCATCGAATGATGTTAGCCCAAATAATTGCAATGAGTATCGGAGATAATAAGAGCAGTTTTAGTCATAAATCCGTAGAAGGTAACAACCCTGTATCTCTTTTATATCTAAAAGATATAAATCCTTATAGTTTGGGCTATCTATTAGCCATTTATGAACATAAGGTATTTACAGAAAGTAGAATCTATAATATTAATGCATTTGATCAATGGGGAGTTCAGTTAGGGAAAAAACTAACTTCAAAATCTCATGAAAAAAGTGCTTATATGAATAATTATTTTAAAGAGGACTTCCTTACTTAGTTCATATTTTTTATAAAATTTTTTTTTGACTAGTCTGGAGTCTTATTTAAGAAATATTTATGCATAAACTACCAAATATAAATAAAGATCTTATGGGGCTCTTGAAGAGCCTGCCAAAAAATCCAGGAGTTTATAAATTTCTTAATAAAGATCAATCAACTGTTTATATTGGAAAAGCAAAGAACCTAAGAAATCGGGTAACTCAATACTTCCAAAATTTATCTAATAAAACGGAGAAGCTAAGAAATTTGGCTGACGAAGCAAAATATCTAGAACTAACATTAACAAATACTGAGTTAGAAGCCTTACTTTTGGAGCAGCATCTAATTAAGGAGTTTAGACCAAAGTTTAATGTTCAGTTTAAGGATGATAAGGGATATCCGTGGTTAAGAATTGATATATCTAAAGAATATCCAGGAGTTAAGTCCTTTTTAGGAAAAAAGGATAATAAAGAGGAGTATTTTGGACCTTATCCCAGCTCTTATGCTGCACGTGAAGCTATAAGCCTTATTCAGAAAACTTTTAAGCTCAGAAATTGTTCTGACAGTTTTTTTTCAAATAGAAGTAGGCCATGTATCCAATTTGAAATTGGAAGATGCTCAGCTCCTTGCGTGGGTTATATTAGTAAAAGTGAGTATTTAAAAGAAGTAATCAATGCTAAGAAACTTTTAGAAGGTAAGGCGGAAGATTTAATAGAAGATTTTTATTCTTTAATGGATGCTAATTCAAATACTCAACGTTACGAAAAAGCATTAGTCTATAGAGATAAAATATCTGCCCTTAGAGATATCCAAAGAAATCAAAGTATTACAGGTTATAAAAAAGAAAGAGACGCTGTTTCAATCTTATATATGAATGGTTTTGCCAAGGTAGGCGTTACGCACGTCAATAAAGGATGGATAACTTCTCATCAGAACTTTAGTCAAAAAAACAAAGGAACTAATGAATCTCTGCTAGAAAATTTTTTGAAAAACCATTATTTTTCCGGAATCTACTGCCCTCCATTTATAATTGTAGAAGAAACTATACTGGATAAAGAAAATATTGAGTTGGCTTTGTCGGAGTTTCATAAAAAAATAATTAAGATAATAACTAAACCAGGTAAAAAAGATCAAGGTCTGTTAGAAATTGCAAAATCAAATACAAGATTATCTATAAAAGGTAGTTCTCTAGAAAAACGAGATCTATCATTAACGCTAGATCTCCTAAAGAGCTCTCTGGGTTTAAAGAAAAAAATTGAAGTATTAGAATCCTATGACATCAGCCATCATTCGGGCAAGGGTGCTGTTGGCAGTTGTGTAGTATATTCTAGCAAAGGTAAGATAAAAGAAAATTATAGGCTTTTTAATATTAGTAAAAAGAATTCTGCTAATGATATAGCATCAATGCAAGAGGTTATAAAACGCAGATTTACAAATAAATCTCTTAATTTAAGTAGACCTAGTCATATACTCATAGATGGTGGTAAAACTCACCTGAAAGCGGTAAGTAAAATTTTACAAGATATTAATATTAAAGGATTAGAGCTTATTTCAATATCTAAAGGAGTGAGGCGTAAAGCAGAAATGGATTCTATTCATTTAGAAGATGGCGGTACTATAAAAGTTGGTAAAGGGTCAGCCCCATATTTATTTTTACAAGAGGTTAGGGATGAAACCCATAGGTTTGCTATTAATAATCAAAAGAAGAAACAGTTAAAATTGTCTTTGCAATCTTCATTAGACCAAGCTTCTGGAATAGGTATAATCAAGAAAAGCCTCTTATTAAGATATTTTGGAAGCATGGAGCAGGTCGAAAGGGCAAGTATCCAAGACTTGGTAAATGTCCCTATGATAGGCTTAAAAACTGCAAAATTGATTTATAATCACCTCCATTAAGAAAATGACTTTAGCCAACTCCATAACATTATTAAGAATATTCATTATTCTCCCAGTGATTTATCTAACAAGTTTAGAAAACCTTGAAAACAACCTCTTAGCTTTATTCCTTTTCATTATTGCAGGGCTTACAGATTATTTGGATGGATACGTAGCAAGAAAAACAAATACAGAAAGTAATTTAGGGGCTTTATTGGATCTATTGGCAGATAAACTACTAGTCTGCATAATACTTGTTTGGCTAATAACCCTTAATAATAATTTAGTCTTTACAATTCCTGCTCTAATAATTTTAAGTAGAGAATTAGTTATTTCTTCTATTAGACAGTTTATTGTTGAAAAAACAGGAGGCAATAATTTAAAAGTTTCTTTAGTGGCTAAAAGCAAGACTACAATACAGTTTGTAGCCATTTCTTTTTTGATTATTTCTCCAAGTCTAGGAAATTTTATCTATTATATTGCACTTAGTCTTTTATGGATTGCAGCTTGTATCTCTTTATTTTCACTATACGACTATCTTCAGTCCTGGAAAGAAAGTATAAAATTATCTTAGTCTATTTCCTTATACATAATAGAATACAAATTCTTGGCTGAGTAGCAAAGTGGTTATGCAGCGGATTGCAAATCCGTCTACGCCGGTTCGATTCCGACCTCAGCCTCCATTTTCTTTTCTTAATTTACTAAAACAAAGTAGAATAGCTTTTTTTAAATATGCCCGGGTGGTGGAATTGGTAGACACAAGGGACTTAAAATCCCTCGAAGGAAACTTCGTGCCGGTTCGAGTCCGGCCCCGGGCACCAATTTGGAATTGGTATGTTAAATTATAGGAACGTATTTCTTAAAAAGTTAAAAATATCCTCTTGATGAAAATTATAGTAGTGAGTGGAGGCTTTGACCCAGTTCATAGCGGACATATCTCCTATGTTAACGAAGCTTCGCAATTAGGTGACAAGCTCATTGTTCTGTTAAATAGTGATAATTGGCTGATTAATAAGAAAGATAGATACTTTATGCCTTTTAGGGAAAGAAAAATTATAGTTGAGAACCTAAAGGGGGTTAGTGAGGTATTAGATTTTAAAGATGATTTATTGGGAAGTTGCATCAATGGTCTTCTTAAGGTCCAACAGAAATACCCTCATGATGATGTAATTTTTTGTAATGGTGGAGATAGGGATAAAAGTAATATTCCTGAAATGTCTCTTAAAAATATCTCCTTTAAATTTTCTATAGGAGGTAATGCTAAACAGAATTCTAGTAGTTGGATTCTTAAAAATTGGTCTTATCCTTCCGAGAAGAGAGTTTGGGGAGTTTTTTATGATCTATTTCAAGATGAAAATGTAAAAGTGAAAGAGCTTATTGTAGATCCGGGTAAAGGTATGAGTTTTCAAAAACATCAAAAAAGAAATGAATTCTGGCTAGTAACTAATGGCGCTTGTAAGGTTATGCATTCTAAAAACTTACCTGATGAAGCCTCTGAACTTACTTTAAAAAAATATGACTCTTTAAGTATATTGACTGAGGAATGGCATCAGATAATCAACCCTTATAAAGCCCCTTGTCATATTATTGAGGTCCAATATGGTGAAGAAACCTCAGAAGAAGATATTGAGAGACTCTTTTACTATAAAAAATAGTTATTAAGTTTTATTCTTCTGCTTTAATCTTGTGTTTATTAAGAACTTAGAGGTTCTTTATTTTTTTATAATAGATATATTTTGAAGTATAATATTAATTCTAATGTTAAATTTTCTACATAATTAAATTCTGTAATTTTAAATGAATGATTTAGATCTCAACGATATATTAAAATACTTATTTTCTAAGGCTACATTGATATGTTCTTTAATTTTTAGTGTTGCAGTTTTCACTTCAATCATTGCTCTAAATTTGAATGAAGTTTATCGTTCTGAAGCTTTACTCCAAGTATCAGAAAGCAGTCTCTCAAGCTCTACTTCTGGCTCTTCTTCATCTAGCTATCAAGGATTGGCCTCTTTAGCTGGGGTAGACTTAGGAGGAGGTGACTCTTCTTCTAAAAGTCCGTCTTATGTAGTAGCGAAAATAACTTCAAGGTCATTTTTTAAGCATTTAATTTCCTTTCCAGGAGTTCTTGAAGGAATAGTGGCTTATGAATCCTTTGACTTAGAATCTAAAAAAATATCTTATAATAAAGAACTATTTAATGAAGAGACGGGCTTGTGGATTAGAGAACCTAGTGGATTGAAGAAAGCAGAACCTTTCTTGGAGGCTCACCTAATTTTCTTACAAAATTTATCTATAAGCATAGATAAGAAAACTCAGTTTATAACTTTAGTCTACGAACATGCTTCACCTTTTTTCGCTAAGGAAATGCTAGATCTTGTTGTAAGAGAAGTTAATAACCTTCAAAGAGATCAAGATCTAGTGCAATCAACAAAAGAAATGACTTATTTAACTGATATGCAGTCTTCAAATAGATTGTTGTATCTCGAGCAATCCATTTCTATGCTCATAATGAAACTATTAAAAGATCAAATGCTCGCTAATGTTAGCGATGAATACATGATTGAATATATAGACGAACCGCTGATGCCTGAGTCAAGGATATGGCCTAAAAGAACACAGTTGGTCTTGACTGTTACCTTTTTATCTTCATTCTTAATAATCTTCTTCATGCTCTTTTATAGATTTATCTTCATGCAACAAGCTAAAAATTAATAACTAACTATTTAATCCTAACTTATGGAATTTTATACCAAATATTTTAAAGAACTATCCTCTGCAATTGAAAATGTCGACCATGAGCACTTGAACCAAGCTTCAATACTAATTGAAGATACCGCAAACAATAATGGTAAAATAATTATTGCTGGAAATGGTGGAAGTGCGGCAATGGCTAGCCATGTAGCTGTGGATTTTACTAAAGCAGCTCAAATTAGAGCTATAAACTTTAATGAAGCAGACTTAATTACTTGTTTTGCAAATGATTATGGTTATGAAAATTGGGTCTCAGAGTCTTTAAAGGCATATGCAGACCCTGCAGATTTGGTCATATTAATCAGCAGTAGCGGTCAGTCTGAAAATATAACAAATGCTGCATTACAGGCATCTAATATGGGTAATAAAATAATTACTTTATCAGGCTTCGATTCAATAAATCCACTTCGCTCCCTCGGAGATATTAATTTCTGGATAGATAGTAAAAATTATAATTATGTTGAAATGACTCATCACATATGGCTCTTAGCTATTTGTGATCATGTCATTGCCCGAAAAAATACTTAAGTGTCAACTAAAGCACTGCTTTTAGCTGGCGGTATAGGTTCTAGACTAAGCCCGCTTACAGATACTTTACCCAAGTGCTTAATGCCTATTAGAAAAAAACCTCTTCTGGAATTTTGGATTGACAAATTACTTGATTCTGGAATAGATGATATTCTAGTAAATGTTCATCATTTTCCTGAAATAGTTATAGATTTTTTACAAAGAGATAGATTCAAGAATTCTATTAGTTGGGTTTATGAAAAGGAGTTACTGGGAACTGCCGGAACTTTAAAAAAGAACAGAGGTTTCTTTTCTGGAAGTGATATCCTTTTGGTTCATGCAGATAATTTTTGTACAGCAGACCTCAACTCTTTTATTAGTTCACACAGAGAGAAATCAGAAAAATGCATTATGTCCATGATGACTTTTTTTACTGATACTCCGGAATCTTGTGGAATAGTTCAAGCAGATAAAGATGGGATAGTTACAGATTTTTTTGAGAAAATGACTAACCCAACTTCAAACTATGCAAATGCAGCTGTTTATTTATTAAATAAAGATTTTTATGAATGGCTAAATACTCAGGGAGACGTATTTGATTTTAGTGTAGATATTATTCCTAGTTTAATGGGCAGAATCAATACTTGGAATAATGATAATCTGCATATAGATATAGGTACCATAGAAAGCTTGATGAAAGCTCAAGCACTTTCAAGCTCATTAGAAGACAGTTTTCTAGAGACTCATAATGATAGGTGGTTTAAGTCTTATTTAGAATCTGAAGTTCATCAGTTAATAGATCAGGCGAAGGAAGTTTATGGATAAAGAAAACAATAATTTTTTCCTTGTAATAGGTTCAAATTCTTTTACTGGTTCTCACTTTATTTCTTACCTTTTATCAAAGGGGATTAGGTGCGTTGGAATTAGTAGATCAAAAGAACTAGAAGCCCCTTTTTTGGCTTATAAATGGAGTAAAAAAAGTAGTGAGATTTATGATTTCTATCAATATGACGTTAATAACAACATACAAGAGATAGTAGATTTAATTGAAGATAAAAAGTTCACTCATATTGTTAATTTTGCAGCCCAAAGTATGGTCGGGCAAAGTTGGACTTATCCTGAAGATTGGTATCAAACGAACATTGTTTCTTTATCTAAATTAATTAATAAAATTAAAGATTTTAGTTTTATTAAAAGATATCTCAGCGTTACTACCCCAGAAGTCTACGGGTCAACTAATGGATGGATAAAAGAAAATTTTAATTTTCATCCGTCAACTCCTTATGCAATATCTAGAGCTGCACAAGATTTACATTTAAAAGCCTTGTATGAAAACTTTAGTTTTCCTGTAATTTTTACTCGAGCTGCTAATGTATATGGTCCCGGACAGAGTTTATATAGGATTATACCTAGAGCAATTATAGAAGCTTTAACTGGAGGTAAATTAGTCCTTGACGGCGGAGGCAAGTCTCTAAGGTCCTTTATTCATGCACAAGATGTTGCTTCTGCAACCTTAAAAATTTCTCTAAAAGGAAAAGTGGGATCTTCTTATCATATCTCAGGTAAAGAAAGTATTTATATCAAAGATGTGGTCAGATTAGTCGCAAAATCTTGTGAAGTTGAAATGAATGGCTTTGTTGAAATAGGACCTGACAGAAAAGGCAAAGATTCTGCTTACCTTCTTGATTCTGTAAAGTTGAGAGAAGAGCTTAATTGGGAAGACAAGATAATCTTAACCGAAGGTCTTGAAGAAACATTACAATGGTCGAAAGATAATCTAAAATTTCTAACAAACTACACCAGGGAGTACGTACATAAAAAATGAAAAAAATTTTAATAACAGGAGGTTGCGGATTTGTTGGTAGCGCCTTGGTTACCCATCTTTTAAAAAAAGATTATGAAATCATAGTTTTAGATACTGAGTGGTTTGGAAATTTTCTTGAACCTCACAAGAATCTTAAGTGTATAAAGTCTGATATTAGAGATATAGATAGCATACCTTTTGAAGGCGTTGAATCAATCATTCATCTTGCGAATATTGCAAATGATCCGGGTGTTGAACTAAATCCTTCTTTATCCTGGGAGGTAAATGTATTAGCTACTCAGCAGATGGCTGATGAAGCAAGAAAACATGGAGTGAAGCAATTTATATATGCTAGTAGTGGAAGTGTTTATGGCATAAAAGAAGAAGAGCATGTAACTGAAGATTTAGATCTAGTTCCGATATCAGTCTACAATAAAACAAAAATGGTCTCAGAGAGAGTCTTGATGAGCTATCAAGATGACTTTAAAGTTCATTGCATAAGGCCTGCAACAGTTTGTGGATGGTCTCCTAGAATGAGATTAGACGTGAGTGTTAATATGTTTACTTGGCAGGCTTTAAAGAATAATGAAATGACTGTCTATGGAGGCAATCAAGTTAGACCAAATATTAATATCCAAGATATGGTAAAAGTTTATGAGCACTTTCTTGAAAAGAAAGAAATTGATTCAGGGTTTTATAATGCTGGGTTTGAAAATATTTCTATTATATCTATTGCAGAAATGATTAAAGAAAAACTTGAAGGGACAAAAATTACAATTACAGAAAGCAATGATCCAAGGTCCTATAGGCAGAATTCAGATAAGCTTCTTCAAACAGGGTTTAAGCCAGAATTTGATGTTAGTAATGCCATAGATGAAATAATTAGTATATATAGAACGGGGAATTTAGAAGAGGGAGATAATTGCTTCACTGTTAAATGGATGAAACATTTAAATCTTGACCAATATTAAAGTTTATAAATCTTAATAAAAATAAAAAATTTACATGACGCTACTAAAAAAAATTAATGATCAAAAAGCAGTAATAGCAGTAATTGGTTTAGGTTACGTTGGCTTGCCCCTTTCTTTTGCTTTTCTTGAGAAAGGTTTTAAGGTTATTGGTTTGGATACGGATGCTAAAAAAGTAGAGCTTTTATTAAAAGGAAAATCTTATTTTAAGCATATAGACTCTGAGAATTTACCATCCCATGTAAATAGTAAAAATTTTATTCCTTCTTCTGATTTTAAGAAGATTAAAACAGCTGATGTAATTATTATATGTGTGCCTACTCCTCTAAATAAATTTAGAGAGCCCGACTTAACCCCAGTAATGGATTCTGCTTCTAAGATAAAAGATTTTTTAAGAAAAGATCAATTAGTTATCCTGGAATCAAGTACTTATCCAGGTACAACTGATGAGTTACTGTCTGGGGAATTAGAAAAATCTTCTTTGAAAGCTAATAAAGACTTTTATATAGCTTACTCTCCTGAAAGAGAGGACCCAGGTAATAAGAAATATAACACTTCAACAATTCCTAAAATAGTGGGTGCTGATACTCCCATGAGTAGGAAGCTTGCAGTAAGCTTATATAAGCAAGTAATTTCAGAAGTTGTTTCTGTTTCTAGTTCAAGAGCAGCAGAGGCAACAAAACTAACTGAAAATATCTTCAGAAGTGTGAATATAGCTTTAGTGAACGAACTGAAGACTATTTATGATGTTATGGGGATAGATATTTGGGAGGTGGTAGATGCTGCCTCTACAAAGCCATTTGGATATATGCCTTTTTACCCAGGACCGGGACTAGGAGGGCACTGTATTCCTATAGACCCTTTTTACTTAACTTATAAAGCAAGAGAGTATGAGGTACCAACAAAATTTATTGAATTAGCCGGCGAAATTAATACTAGCATGCCTCACTTTGTAGTCGAAAAAATTATAGAGAGTCTTAGCATGGAATTAGGTAAGGCCATTAACTCTGCAAAAATTCTTATTATCGGAATGGCTTATAAAAATGATATTGACGATTTAAGGGAAAGTCCTGCATTAACTTTATTGCAACTTCTAAAGAAAAAGAAAGCAAAAGTTTCTTATCATGATAATTACATACCTGTTATACCGGACACAAGAGAATTTTCAGAACTTAAAGGCATGAAAAGTGTTCCTTTAACTAAGAAAAACTTATCTTCAAGTGACATTGTTTTAATTATAACAAACCATAGTTATATTGATTTTAAGAAAGTAGGGGAAAGTTCAAAACTTATCGTAGATACAAGAAATGCAATGAAAGGTATAAAATCTAAGTCAAAGATAATCAAGGCTTAGAAGAAAATATGTCTTTTAAGGGAAAGAAGGTGTTTGGACTGATCCCTGCAAGGGGAGGCTCTAAGGGCATTTTAGATAAAAATATATACCCAGTAGGGAATAAGTTATTGATAGACTTTACTATTGATGCAGCTAAAGATTCTCACAATATTGATCATATTTTTGTTTCAACTGACTCAAAGAAGATTCTTGATCATGCACGATCTAAAGAAGTTAAGACTATAATTAGACCAGATGTTCTTGCTAATGATAATAGTACTGCTGTTGATGTAGTAAAACATTTCTATCATTCTCTTTACGAATTAGGATTATTAACAGAAGGTGAAGATTTCTATTTGTGTTATCTTCAACCCACTTCTCCATTAAGAAATAATAAGGTAATCAATCAAAGCTTTAATTTTCTAGAACAGACAAAAGCTTCATCCTTAGTAAGTTTAGTAGAAAATAAACATACTCCATATAAATCTTTCACTATTAATCAAGAAGGCTTAGCAAAATCTTTATTTAAAGAATCTTATACAAACCAAAATAGACAAAGCCTTGATAGGACTTATCGAGCTAACGGAGCAATCTATACCTTCTTAATATCAACATTTATTTCAAATGATGGATTTCCTTCTAATAAATCTGTAGCTTTTGTAATGGATGATATAGATAGTTTAGATATAGATAGTTATGATGATATAGATGCTTTAGAATTGTTACTTTCTACCCAGATTTAAGGGATTGTTTCTAATTTTGATAAAATGATTAATGAATATGCACCCCCATTTTAATATAGGTTCAAGAAGGGTTGGTTATGATGAGAATCCTCTTGTAATTGCTGAGATAGGCATCAACCATAATGGTTCACTTGAAATAGCAAAAAAAATGGCTAAAACAGCTATTGATGCAGGTGTGGATGTAGTTAAACATCAAACTCATATTGTAGAAGATGAAATGTCTCATGAGGCTGATGAAGAAGAAATTGGTTATATCGGCAAAACAATTTACCAATTAATGAAAGAATGTGCTCTTAACAAAGAAGATGAGTTTGAGTTGATGAACTATGTTCATGACTTGGGAGGCTTGTTTATAAGCACTCCTTTTTCAAGAGCAGCAGCAGATAGGCTGGCTGAATTTGATGTCCCTGCTTTTAAAATAGGCTCAGGAGAATGTAATAACTACCCTTTGCTGGAACATATCGCTGACTTTGGAAAACCAATAATTTTGAGCACAGGAATGAACACTTTGGATTCCATAGAAAAAGCTGTAGAAATTTTTAGGGAAAAGGATGTAGATTACGCTATTTTGCATACTACCAATATTTACCCTACTCCTCCTCATTTAGTCAGGCTTGGAGCAATGAGTGAGATAGAAGATAAGTTTCCTGAAGCAGTGATAGGGTTGTCGGATCATACAACTTCAAACCATTCTTGTTTCGGTGCGGTTGCAATGGGGGCTTGTATCCTTGAAAGGCATTATACTGATTCAATGAAAAGAAGAGGGCCAGATATTGTTAATTCAATGGATCCTGAATCAGCCAAAGATTTGGTAGAAGGTTCTAGAATAATTAAGCTAGAGAGGGGAGGAACGAAAGGCCCAATTGAAGAAGAAAAACCAGTAATAGACTTTGCCTATGCCTCCGTAGTAACCATAAAAGACATTACAGCTGGAGAAATTTTTAGTAAAGACAACCTTTGGGTAAAAAGACCGGGATCTGGGCCTTTATTTGCAAAAGACTACAACGACATTCTTGGAAAGGAAGCTTTGATTGATATCTTGAGTGACTCTCATTTGAAACCAAGTGACATCAAATAGGTATTATGAAAAGAAAGATAACTTGCGTAACTGGTACCAGAGCTGATTATCCAAGAGTAAGAAGCGTCCTGAAAGAAATTAATGCTCGAGAGGGCCTTGAGCTAGATATTATCGTCACCGGTTCGCATTTATTAAAAGAGTATGGATATTCTGCCCAAGAAATTATTGATGATGGTTTTTCAATTAGTAGAAAGGTAGATATGTTCTCGGGAGATTTTGATACTCCTCTTGGTATGGCTGAGGCTTCAGCAAGATGTACTTCCGGAGTAGCAAAAGCTTTATCTGAGATAAAACCTGATCTAGTTTTAATAACGGTTGATAGGGTAGAAACCCTTGCAAGTATAACTGCGGCTAGCTTAATGAATTTTCCAATAGCTCACATTCAAGGAGGTGAAGTAACCGGAACTATAGATGAATCTATAAGACATGCAGTAACTAAGTTAAGTCATATTCATTTTCCTGCAACAGCTGACGCAGCTCAAAGAATAATAAATATGGGAGAAAATAAAGAATATGTCTTTAATACCGGCTGTCCATATATAGACGAAATAAATAACATTAAACCTATGGAGCTATCTCTGCTGGCAAAAAAGTATGGTTTTGACCCGAAGAAAAAAATTATAATATTTACTCAGCATTCTGTAACTACAGAGTTTCAAGATTCTTTGAATCAGGTTGAGCAAACCATAGAGGCGTTAGAAGATTTCTCAGATGCTCAGATAATTTGTTTTTTTTCTAATACTGATGCCGGAGGAAAAAAAATTATAGAAAGAATTGGACAACAAGATAACTTTATAAAAATTCCTAATATGTTAAGCAAAGATTTTTTAAGCTTAATGTCGTACAGCTCTCTTATGATTGGTAATTCTTCCGCAGGAATAAGGGAAGCTCCAAGTTTTAAGTTGCCTGTTATTAACATAGGTACTAGACAAAATGGCAGGCTGAGAGCCAAGAATGTTATTGATGTTGATCACAATACTTTGGCAATAAAAGAAGCAATCAAGAAATGTCTGTTTGATGAAATATTTATAGATAGCCTTAAGGATCTTGAGAATCCGTATGGCGATGGAACTGCAGCCTCACAAATTGTAGATGTTCTTGAAAACATAGAACTAAATAAAAATCTAATACAAAAAGAAATTTGTTATGACTTATAAATTTAAAAAAATACTTATAACGGGGGGTGCTGGAACAATTGGCTTACCTCTGACTGACGAATTAATTTCTAGAGGTATTGAAATAGTTGTTTTTGATCTTCATGAGCAAATACAAAGACTTGAAAAGTTTATTAATCCAGAGGCTATAAAATTTTCAGGTTCTATCTTAGATAGTGCTGCTCTTCGAGATGCAATGTTTGGCTGTGATGGTGTTATACATTTAGCAGCGCACTTGGGAGTTCAAAGGACGGAAAGGAATAGGTTGCGATGTTTGGATATCAATATATCGGGAACTAATAAAGTGTTAGATGCCTGCATCATGAATGGTGATATTAAAAAGATCATTTATGCTTCTTCCTCTGAAGTTTATGGAGAGCCTTTAGAGAATCCAATCACTGAAAATGCAATCACACAAGGCAAAACAGTCTATGCAGTATCAAAATTAGCAGGTGAAGAGTTAATTAAGGCTTATAATGCTGAATTTCCAAAACTTAACTATTCAATTTTGAGATATTTTAATGCCTATGGTCCACATCAGGTAAGCCAGTTTGTGATATCAAAATTTATCCATGGAGTTACTTTAGACAAGGCACCCATTATTTTTGGAGACGGCTCGCAAAGAAGGTCTTATAATTTTGCTAAAGATACAGCCAGAGGAACTGCAGACAGTATAATTTCAGATAAAACAGACAGTAAAGTCCTAAATATAGGAAATAGCAATGAACCCATTACATTAATTGATTTAGCCAAGAAGATTATTAAGATAGCGGGTAAAGAAGATATACTTGAGGTTCAGGTTAAGAATACTTTTGATAACACCGATAGGGACGTAAAACGAGAGATATACCAAAGGTACTGTGACACTTCTTTAGCAAAAGAACTTATTAACTATGAATCTAAGTTTAATTTGGACGAAGGTATAAAAGAGATTTTAGATGTTGGAGTATTTCAATCCACCTGGGTGAGCTCAGAAAAAGACTACTTAATTGACTAAATTTTTATTAGCGCAGTGTATCCAAACTAAATGTTAAGGAAAATTTTTTAAAAATTTAATATCAAATGGAATTACTGGAATTACAAAAGTTAATGTTAAGGATAAGGCTTGTTGAGGAGTCAATAGCTGATAGATATTCAGAACAAAAAATGAGATGCCCCACCCATCTTTCTATTGGACAAGAGGCAATATCTGTAGGAGTCTGTTCAAATTTAGATGATGACGATCAAGTGCTTAGTACCCATAGAGCTCATGCTCATTACCTTGCTAAAGGCGGTAATCTAAATGCAATGATTGCTGAAATCTATGGAAAAGTAACAGGTTGTTCTAGAGGTATGGGAGGGTCTATGCATCTAATAGATAAGTCTGTAGGATTTATGGGTAGTACAGCCATTGTTGGCAATACAATTCCCGTAGCCGTAGGTTTGGCTCTTGCTATAAAAATAAAAAATTTAAAGTCTATTAGCTGTGTATTTTTTGGAGATGGCGCAACTGAAGAGGGGGTATTTTATGAATCAGTAAATTTTGCAATATTGCATAAGTTACCGGTTTTATTTATATGTGAAAATAATCTTTATTCTGTTTATTCAGATTTATCAGTGCGGCAGCCTGTTGGTCGCAAGATTCATGAAATGGTGAGCTCTTTTGGCATGAAGTCAGTTCACGGTAACGGTAATAAGGTTCTAGAAGTTTCTGAAAAAGTTAAAATTGCAAAAGATAATATTCACAAAGGAGAGGGTCCTCAATTTTTGGAGTTTGATACATATAGATGGAGAGAACATTGCGGCCCAAACTATGATAATGACATAGGCTACAGAGAAGAAAGTGAGTTCCTAGAATGGCAAAAAAAAGATCCCTTGGCAGATTTTTTAAGTGATGACAAGTTTTCAGAGTCCTTTAAAGCCGATATAAATGAAGAGATTCAGGCCGCCCATGCTTTTGCAGAAGATTCTCCATTTCCTTCTGATTTAGACTACCAATCTATAATAAACTCTTAATTTGATGAGAAAAATTAATTTCGCAGAAGCAATTAATGAGGCCATGTTTCTTGCCATGAGAGGTTCAGAAGAAGTGATAACTTATGGTCTGGGCGTCCCAGATCCGAAAGGAATTTTTTCAACTACTTTAGGTTTGCAAGAAGAATTTGGTCAACAAAGAGTTTTTGATATGCCAACTTCTGAAAATGCCATGACCGGAATTGGTATAGGTGCCGCTTTGAATGGGTTGAGGCCAGTAATGGTACACCAGAGGGTTGATTTTTTTCTACTTGCTTTAGATCAGTTAATAAATAATGCAGCTAAGTGGAATTTTATGTTTGGTGGAAATAATAAAGTTCCTATAACTATCAGATTAGTAGTAGGTCATGGTTGGGGTCAAGGTCCTACACATTCCCAGAACTTACAGTCTCTATTTTCTCAGATACCCGGACTCAAAGTTGTTATGCCAACAACAGCCTACGATGCTAAAGGCCTTTTATTGGAAAGTATTTTTACCGATGACCCCGTAATATTCTTAGAACATAGATGGCTTCATGGTTTGGAAAGTGATGTACCGGAAGGCTTTTATAGATTGCCCATAGGAAAATCAAAACTAATGAGGGAAGGATCTGATATAACTTTAGTATCATTATCCTATATGACTATAGAGGCTCTGCATGCTGTAGATGAACTAAAAAAAATTGGCATTACTTGTGATCTGATAGATTTGAGATCAACAAACCCTCTAGATAGTGATGAAGTTATTAAGTCTGTGAATAAAACTGGTAGACTTTTAGCTATAGATTCAGCCTCAGAAAGTTTTTCAGTTGCTAGCGAAATAATTACTAGAGTCTCTATGGCATCTTATAATAGCTTAAAAAGCCCCCCTGATAGAATGGCCTTAGCTGATGCACCTTCCCCGACTAGTTTTGGGCTAACTGATAAATATTATATCGGTGCGGAAGACATAGCATTAAGAGTGTTAAAAATACTAGGCGTAGATACAAAAATTAATAGTAAGAACTTTGCCAAGGAACACCCTCATGATGTCCCCGGTGATTGGTTTAAAGGTCCGTTCTAATTCTTAATTTGACGACTTTATTATTATAAAGCCGTATAATAAAAAAATATGCATACCAATATTAATTTTGATGAAATAGTTAAGGTTTCCCAGTTAAATTGTCCATGTTGCCATTCTGAAACAGATGTTGCTTTTAAACTGCCTAATTACCCAATTACAGAATTATATAGACCGGCTTCTGATAACTCTAAAAAGACAGGATTTATTGATCAAACTGCTCGTTATTGCTCAAATTGCGGGCATTTCTTTTTAGAAAACATACTTGATCCTGAAATAATATATAGCAAGGATAATTATGTTACTTCTTCAGTATCTAGCAAAGGGGCTGTGGACTGCATAGATGAACTATATAATTTTATTTATTCAACTTCAGTAGGTTACAAATTTTCAGAAAGTAACATAATTGATATAGGTGGAAATGATTCTACATTGCTCAAATATTTTCTTAAAGATTCAAATAAATTAGTCAATATCGACCCTCATGCTTCTAGTGATTTAGAAGGTATAGAGTTACATAATACATTCTTTGAAGAATCTGACTTTGAAGAATTTCGTTATGATGAGCCTTGTGTTTATGTTTCAAGTCACACATTTGAGCATTTAGAGAACCCTGCGATTGTCCTGAAAAATTTAGCTAAAATAGTTAAAGATGATGATCTATTATTTTTACAATTCCCTTCGATAGAAAAACTGGTCAATCATTCTAGGTATGATCAAATCTGTCATCAGCATATTAATTTATTTTCTTTAAATTCAGTTTCATCTTTATTAAAGGAAGAGGGTTTATATTTAGAAAACTATGAGTATGATAATTTTCATTTTGGAACAATAAGACTAAAGTTTACAAGAAAGAAGAGCTTAGAAATGAATTATGAAATCATGTCTTTGCAGAAAATAAAAGATTCTTATAATAATTTTCAGAAATTTTATTCAAACCTTAATAATTCCATTGAACATATATTTGATGGTGGGCAGGGTTTTGGTGCAGGCTTAATGGTACCAACTCTAACATATCACTTACCTGTAATAGATAAGCTCGATAGGATTATCGACGAAAATCCTTCTAGGGTAGGTCATAAATTTATAAATTTATCTCCGAAAATATTAGGCACAGAAACTTACGATCTTGACCAGCCTATTCTCATAACCTCAATCAGCACAAAAGCAGCTGCCAGAGCAATCTTTCATAAACTCGACAAAAAGGGATTTAAAGATATTTGCTTACCAGTGATTGCAACTTAATTACTATGGATTTAAAAATAAAAAATAAGTGGGCTCTTGTAACTGGAGGTGCAAATGGAATAGGAGAAGAAATATCTAAGGAATTGGCATCTGCTGGAGTCAACCTAGTTGTAACCTCCAGGACAAGGCAACCTATAGACGATTTGAAAAACAAGCTCAAAAATTATGATGTTGAAATTCATGGAGTTGAGGTTGATTTCATAGATGATGATTGGTTGGTGAAGTTTAAGGAAGATGTATCGCCTTATTCTTTTAGTATATTAGTTAATAATGCCGGTCATAATCTTAATGTTACTGATCCTTATTGTTCACAAGAAGATTGGGATAAAGTACTGGGACTAAACTTCTTTGCCCCAGTTCAAATTTGTAATTTACTTATTCCAAAAATGAAAGAATTAGGATGGGGTAGGATTGTAAATATAACTTCATGTGCAGGATTAGAAAACATGGGTCCTGTAACTTATGGTATAGCTAAATCTTCCTTAACTACATATACGAGAACCATGGGAAGAATACTAGCTACGGAAGGTGGGGAAGTAGTTATGTCAGCTATATTTCCAGGTGTTGTAGTAACTGAAGGTGGACATTGGGATAAGATTTTGAAAGAAGATCCAAAAAGAGCAGAAGATTATTTAAGTGAGAGATGTCCTTTAGGTAGATTTGGAGAACCTAATGAAATAGCGCCTGTTGTTGCATTTTACTGTTCTCAGCATGCTTCTTTTTCGCATGGAGCTATAATTCCAGCTGATGCTGGTCAAGCTAGAAGCTACATGTACCATAACTACTTATAAAATTATGGCCATGTATTCAGAAGTTTCTGAGCTCTTAGAAGGTCAAAAAATGTTCCAAGTTCTTGCCCAATGTAAAGAACTTGAGAAACAAGGGAGAGACATAATACATTTTGAAATTGGGGATCCTGATTTTGATACCCCTAAACACATTGTAGAAAGATGCGTAAGCGAATTAAGAGCAGGAAATACTCACTATACTGGCTCAGGTGGGTTGGAAAGTTTTAAAGAAGTAGCTTCAGTAAGAACCTTAAAGTCAAGAGGTTTTAAACCTTCACTTGATCAGATTTTAGTTACTCAAGGAGCAAATATACAAATTTATTATGCTTTGGCTTGTATAGGAAATCCTGGGGATGAGGTTATAACAATAGACCCATGTTTTGTCTCTTATAAATCAATCTTCAAATTTCTGGGTTTAAAGGGCGTGTTTATAAAATTAAAGGAAGAAAATCAATTTAGATTAAATCCAGAGGATATAGAAAAATTTATTACAAAGAAAACTAAAGCAATTCTAATAAATTCTCCACACAACCCTACTGGATCGATAATGACAGAAGAAGAGATAAAGAAAGTCTATGATATAGCAAAGAAAAATAATCTTTGGTTAATTAGCGACGAAGTTTATGGAAGAATAGTTTTTTCAGATGATAGAACAATTTTTTCTTCACCTTCTGTTTATGATAAGTGTCTTGAGAGGACCATAATAATCCACTCTTTTAGTAAATCTTATGCAATGACAGGGTGGCGTATTGGTGCAGTTACGGCTCCTAAAGAACTAGTTAGAAGAATGACATTGCTTTTAGAAACAATAGCCTCGTGTGTCAGTCCTTTTTTACAATTAGCAGCAGAGGAAGCGCTTTCATCGAAACAAAATTATATAGATGATATGGTAAAAACTTTTAGAAAAAGAAGAGATCTAATGCATGAACTAATTTTAGATTTGCCTCTAATCAGCGCCTTAAAGCCTGAGGGGGCATTTTACACATTTGTAAATATTCAAAAAACAGGCCTGTCAGATGAAGAATTCTCTGAAAGACTTCTAAGTGAACATGGAGTCGCAACATGCCCAGGAAGTTTTTTTGGAGATGGCGGTAAAGGTTATGTTCGATTTTGTTTTGCTACAGACGAAAGAAATATAAAAATAGGACTCGAGCGAGTAAAAGAATTCCTTCAAAAATTACTATAAGCTAAATGATGAAATTAACTGAGGTTATAGCTAAATTTCTTAAAAAGAATGAAATAAATGCAGTATTTGGATTGCAAGGAGGGGCGGTAGTTCATATTTTTGATTCTTTGGAAGGAAATAATCTCAATGTAACTTATTGTCATCATGAAGAATCAGCGGCATTAGCTGGAGTGGCCAATTCAAAAATTACAGGAAAACCTGGTTGTGTTGTTGTAACTTCAGGTCCTGGATGCACTAATGCAATTACAGGTCTTCTTGCCGCATGGCAAGACTCTGTACCTTGTATATTTATTTCTGGGCAAGTCAGGTCAACACATATGTCTTATGGAAAGAATGTAAGGCAATTTGGAACACAAGAAGTACCTATAATTGACATTGTTAAGCCCATAGCTAAATATGCAAAAGTTCTTGAAGCAAAAGAAGGGATACTTGAAATGCTTGAAGATGCTTTAAGAATAGCTATCTCAGGAAGGCCAGGTCCTGTTTGGTTGGACATACCGCTTGACTATCAATATGGAGAAGAGGTTGATATTTCAGAAGAAGATATCAAGATAGTAAATAAAGAAACTGTTAAAACAAATGAGGGGTCTTCTTTATCAGAATTTAAAGAAATGCTTTCTGCATCCCAAAAACCATTATTTGTTTTGGGTTATGGTTTGAGACTCTCCGGAGCTCTTGAGGAATTCAAATCTTTTTTAATAGAAAAGGATTTTAATTTTGTCACTACTTGGACAGCTTCCGATTATTTTCCAACTGACTATGAAAAAAACCTAGGCATCATAGGAATGAGGGGGCAAAAAGGAGCAAATAAAGCAGTTTTTGATTCAGATTTAATAATTTGCATAGGCACTCATCTCTCTATACCTCACACAACAACTCTAATAGATACATACGCAGAAAAAACTAAGAAGATCATCGTTAATATTGATAAAGAACAGCTAAATAATCTAAATATAAATTTTGATTTAATTATTAATCAGGATATAAATTATTTTATTAAGGACCTGCTAGAAATAGAAGTAAAAAAATCACCTAAAGAAATCTTTGAAGGGATCAAAGATCTCAATTGGTACCGCCCTGAAGAAAATCTTAAGCCTAATCCAAATATATTCTTTAAAGAACTGACTTTAAATTCTCCTAAATCCTCTGCTTTCATAGTTGACGGAGGAGGGACTGCATTGTATGCAGGTTTTCAGAGCGCCCACATAAAAGAAGGGCAGAGAATTATTTGTTCTTCAGCTATTTCTGCAATGGGAACTGGCTTAGGAGAAGTTATAGGCGTTCATAATGCCCAGGAGTTTAAAAAATTATTTTGTATAATTGGCGATGGAAGCTTCTTGATGAATATACAAGATCTTCAAACTATAAAATCTCAGAAAATACCAGTTATTATTTCTGTAATAAATAACAATGGTTATCTGGCAATAAGACATACACAGTCTGAATTTTTATCTGGAAAATTATATGGAACTCATCCAGATTGGTCCTTAGAAATGCCTTCTATTGAAAAGTTAGCTAAAGGATTTGATATTCCTTTTTACAAACTAGATAACAAGAAACATACTGAAGAAATAATTGGTAAGCTTTTGAATTCTGATGGTCCAGTTATATGCGAAGTTGTAGTGGATGAAGATGTTCAAGAATTATTTAAACAAGGTTATAAATCGAATGGAGACGGTACCTTCTCTCCCTTACCCTTGTCAGAAATGCAAGGATCATAAAAAAATGAAAGAATTTAATTTATTAAAACATTATCCATCATCTAAGAGACCAATTGACGAACGAGGCAATCTTATAACAGAGCTTGATAGAGCCTTAGCCAGAAAGTTCGATATAGAATATTTTGATGGAGATAGATTAACGGGATATGGAGGCTACAATTATAATTCAAGGTTCTGGACGGATACAGTTAAATACATGGTTGAGTACTATAAACTTTCTAATAATTCAAAGATTTTAGATATAGGATGTGCGAAGGGCTACATGATGTATGACCTTTCCTTGTTAATTCCAGAAGCTGAGATTAAAGGGATAGATATCTCCTCTTATGCCAAAGAAAATTCTTTGGATAAAATTAAGGATGATATTACTGTAGGCAATGCTAATAACTTACCTTTTGATGATAATTATTTTGATTTAGTTATATCAATAAATACTCTGCACAACCTCCCCTTAATTGACTGCAAGCAGGCATTTAGAGAAATAAGTCGTGTGACCAAAGATTATTCTTTTGTCATGAACGATGCTTGGAATGATGATAATGGCAAGGATTCAATGCTTAAATGGAACTTAACGGCGTTAACTTATATGAGCTGTGAAGACTGGAAAAAATTATTTACTGAAGTTGGATATAAAGGTGATTATTATTGGTTCTTTGCCGAGTAACTTATCTTGTAATTTTAATTGGATGTAATTAATAAAATTTAAAATGTCAACTATTAGAGCAGCTATCCTTACTGAATTGAATCAGCCACTAGAAATTAAAAATCTAGAGTCTTACCCATTAAAAAAAGGGCAGATACTTGTAAAAATACTTTATAGCGGAATCTGTAGAAGCCAATTGATGGAGATTGAGGGCAAAAGAGGTGATGACCCTTGGCTTCCTCACATGCTAGGCCATGAAGCCTCAGGAATAGTTGTTGATATTCATGAGAGTGTAAATAAGTTTAAAAAAGGAGATGAGGTAATACTTACTTGGATAAAATCTGAAGGTATAGATGCAGAAAATATTTCATTAATAGGTGGTAATGGAAAGGTGAATGCAGGTCCGGTATCAACTTTCTCGAATTACTCTGTCATTTCAGAAAATAGAGCTGTTTTCAAACCAAAAGATATTTCTTTTAAAGAAGCTATGTTATTTGGTTGTGCAATACCAACGGGAGCAGGTATTGTTATTAATCAAGCAAAGCCAAAAAGAACAGACTCACTTTTGATAATAGGTTTGGGAGGAATAGGCCTCTCGGCATTACTTATGGCCATAGTATTAAGAGTAGATAAAATAGTAATAATAGATATCAATGATTCAAAGTTAGAATATGCAAAAAACCTAGGGGCTCATTCTATTTACAATGCCAATAGTAAAAATTTAAAGACCCAAGTTTTGGAGGACTTTGAAGAAGGCTTTGATCATTGTATAGAATCAGCAGGGTTGACTAAAACAATTGAATTAGGTTTTGATTTATTAAATAAGAAGCATGGCCAGTTAATTTTTGCTTCTCATCCACCAAATAATGAAAAGATATCAATATTTCCTCATGAGCTTATTGCAGGTAAAAAAATATTTGGATCTTGGGGTGGTGAAGTGAATCCAGATAAAGATATTCCAAAAATATGGAAACTGATCAAAGAAAGCAACATTGATCTAAAAGACTTCTTGCAAATTGAATATAGCTTAGAAGATATAAATATAGCAATAGATGACTTAAAAACAGGTAAAGTTTTTAGACCTTTAATAAAAATGAGTCATTAAAAGAGATGGATAAAGCAAAAAACGTATTGGTAACAGGCAATTTTAATATCCTACACCCTGGGCATTTGAGACTTTTTAAGTTTGCAAAAGAATTAGGAGATAATTTAATAGTAGGTGTTAACGGAGACAAGATTGGAGGCGCTGCTATACATGTTCCGGAGCTTATGAGGTTAGATAATGTTAGTTCTAATGTATTGGTTGATGAAACTATACTAATAGACAAACCAATTAAAATTATTTTAGAAGAAATTAAGCCGGATATTGTTGTTAAAGGAAAAGAATATGAAGGTTTTTTTAATGAAGAGCTAGAAGTAGTTGAAAGGTATGGAGGAAAACTCCTTTTTAGTTCTGGAGAGGTTGTTTTTTCTTCTTTAGATTTAATTTCTAACTATATCAAGGAAGATAATAGTTTGGTTTTAGAAATTCCTCACAGATTTTTACAGAGACATGACTTTGGTAAAGAAGATTTAAAAGAAATAGTAGAAAAGTTTTCTTCTCTTAAGGTGTGTGTGGTCGGTGACCTTATAGTTGATGAATATATAACTTGTGACCCCTTAGGGATGTCTCAAGAGGACCCTACGATAGTGGTTACTCCTGTAGATTCCAAAAAATTTATAGGAGGTGCTGGAATAGTAGCCGCTCATGCAGCTGGTCTAGGTGCTGATGTTAGTTTCTTTTCAATCGCAGGTGATGATGAGAATTTAAAATTTGCTAAAGAGTCTTTAGATTCTTTTAAAGTCAAAAACTATATTTTTATAGATGAAACAAGACCTACAACATTAAAACAAAGATTCAGATCACATGAAAAAACCCTCCTTAGGGTTAGTCATCTTCATCAAACTGCTATTAGTACAGAAATTCAAGATAAAATTTATAGCGTCTTAGAGAAAGAAATTAAGAAAAGTAATTTATTGGTCTTCTCGGATTTTAACTATGGCTGCTTGCCTCAGGCGCTTGTAGACAGAATCATTGAACTCGGTAAAAAACACAATGTCATAATGGCAGCAGACAGCCAATCTTCATCACAAATGGGAGACATTAGCCGTTTTATAGACATGGATTTCTTGTTTCCAACAGAGCACGAGGCCAGGCTAAGTTTAAGAAACTATGATGATGGATTGGTAGTTTTATCTGAAAAATTATCACACCAAGCGAATGCAAAGAATATTTTTTTAAAATTAGGTCCTGAGGGGGTGCTTCTTCATTTAAAAAATTCTGCTAGTGAACATTCTCAGACAGATAGACTGAAGGCGCTAAATAAATTTCCAAAAGATGTTTCTGGAGCTGGAGATTCAATGATGATAACTTCCTTGCTTAGTCACTCTACAGGAGCAAATGAATGGCTTTCTGCTTGTCTTGGAAGTCTAGCCGCAGGGGTGCAAGTTGGAAGGGTTGGCAATATCCCTATTACCAAAGATGAGATTCTGAAAAGTCTCTAAATTAGATCATGCATAATTCTATATATAGGATTGTCAACTATATTGGCAGCAAATTTAATATATTAATACTTTCCCCGGCTTACAGAAGCTTTGGTGACTCAGTAGAGCAAATCTATTTCTCTCTTTTGTACTGTCAATCTAAAAAGAAGAAATTAATCTTAATAAGACCATTTAAAAAATTTATTTTTAAAAAAGTTCCCATTGCAAATATTTATCTGTATCAATTGGAGCATGACCTTATTTATAAACCACCTATTTTGATTGAAATATTATTTTCTAGCTTGATGACTTTTTTAGCAGGGTTATCTTTTCTTGAGATATCAGGAAAAAAGTTAATAGCAAAATTTTTTGGTCTTGATAGAAGTTTCCATACCAATTTTAATTCAAGTTATGCCGCTGGACAGCATTTTGGAAAAGACTACCTATATAGTTATAGCGAGAAGGAGACTTTTAAAATTGAAGATTGGCAGGAATTAGAATCTAAATATAAGAGTCCAAATTTACCTGAAGAATTAATTAAGAGTGCAAAAGAATTCATAGCTCAGCACGCCCCAAATGCTCTTGATAAGAAATGGATAGTAATACATGTTCTAGATAATACAAGAGTTGATCTAGCACGTGGTGCTGACATACAGAACTATGACTTAGCAATCGATTACCTAATAAAAAAAGGGTTTTATGTATTTAGAATTGGAGATAAATCTATGCCTATTTACCAGAAAAAAGGCTTAATAGATTTAGCTCATATAGAGCACGAGTATTTCTTAGATTTATATTTAATTAAGAATGCTTCCCTCTTTATAGGAAACCAGTCCGGACCCGCTTACGCCACCAATCTTTTTAATACTAATTTATTGGCAACTAACTTAACCGAGTGGAGTACTTCAGTAACAAGAAGGCAGAAGAACTTTTTTACTTGTAAAAATTTTTATTATAAATCTAATAATAAAAGGATACCTATTTCAGAAATGCTCACTAAAGAATTTAATTTTCAAGTTAATACTAACAGTATTAAAGATCGAGAGTTTTACCTCGTAGAAAATACAAAAATAGAGATATTAAAGGCAGTAGAAGATCATTTTAGATTTATGGAAGATGATAAAAGTTATACTTCTGAACAATTGATTTATAATAAGAAGAGAAGAGGCTGGTTAGAGGACACTTTAATCAATGATGTGGATTTAAAAATTCATTATGCTCCAGAAACACACTATAACTATATTAGAATTAGATCAATGGCACAAAGCTCAACATCAGGGACAATGGCTCAGTCTTTTTTAAAAAAATATTGGAATTAAAACTTGATCAAAAAAATCATAGAGCTTATAGAGCCAGGGCAGGTTAAAAAATTTATATCTCTAAATTTACTTTTTATACTTCTAGGTTTTGTAGAGATAATTGGAGTGGGTTCAATAATACCTTTCTTGAATAGTATTAGTTATTCGAGTATCGAAGAAAGTGATAATTTAACTAAGTTTTTATATGAGTTGATTGATCCTAGTAGTTATAAGGACTTTCTTATTATTACAGGCTCTATTGTCCTTACCATGCTTGTACTTTCCAATTTTTTAAGAGCTCTAGTTTCTTGGTTCACATCATACTTTGTTTGGGAAAATCAAGCTAAAATGTCAATAAGACTGCTAGGGTACATATTGAATAGGCCTTATGAAGTTTTCTCTAAAGAGAATTCAGCTGATATTTCTAAAGATGTTTTAGTAGAAACACAAAACTTTGTTGTAGGTTTGCTGTTACCTGTATTAACAATAATATCGCAAGTTGTTATTTGTCTTTCTATACTAGTAGCATTGTTTTATTTTGATCCATATGTTGCTTTTTTAGCAACGGGGTCAATATTCTTAGTTTTTGGAATTTTCTATACACTAGTTCACAAACCCTTGCAGAGACGAGGGGCGGAGAGATTTGAATCTACTAATCTTAGATTTAAAATAGTTGATGAAGCTTTCTCAGGAATAAAGTTAATCAAGCTATTAAATAAAGAGGATTACTTTGTTGATTTGATAAAAAAGCCTTCGTATGAATTTGCTTCTGCAATGGCTTTTCAAACATTTCAAAAGCGTTTGCCTAGGTATGTGTTTGAAGTAATTGCATTCGGTGCTGTAGTTTTAGTTGCCCTTTTTAATATTTATAGAGGGGATAATATAAGTGATATCATAACGGTTATTGGCTTATTTGCGTTTGCTGGGTACAGACTCCTACCAAGCATCTCCCAAATTTATGCAGCTATTAATAATCTAACATTTAATAGTGCTGTGTTAGAAAGGCTCTACGAGCAAAGGACTTTAAAAAAATTAGATAAATTAGAGAAAAAGAACAAAAACCAACTAACTGATCTTTCTAAACTTGAATATTCTTTTCAAAATGTTTCATACAAGTATGGTAAAAATGAACCTTACGTCCTAAACAAGTTAAGTTTAAATTTAGTTAGTCCTAAGTTTGTGTCAATAGTAGGTTCAACTGGATCAGGAAAATCTACATTTATAGACCTTCTTTTAGGCTTATTGAGCCCTACAGAAGGAGATATTATTTTAAATAAAGTCCCTTTAAAGAATATTAGTATAGAAGAGCTTTCTTCTCTGGTCGGTTATGTTCCTCAGGATGTCTATTTAACTGATGAATCGATTATGAAAAATATTGCCTTAGGTGTTGAAGAAAAAGATATAGATTTTAAAAGAATCATTGAAGCCTCCAGGATGGCTGAAATTCATGAATTGATAATCGAAAAATTTGATAAAGGCTATGAGACCAGTGTTGGTGAAAGAGGTGTAAAGTTAAGTGGCGGTCAGGTTCAGAGAATAGGAATTGCCCGTGCTCTATACAGCAAAGCAAGTATAATTATTTTAGATGAAGGCACTAGCAATTTAGATCAAAGTACTGAGGCAAAAATTATCTCTAATATTTCTAAGGATACAAAAACGAAATTATTAATTATGGTTGCGCACAGACTTAAAACAACCCAGAAATGCGATCAAATAATTTTATTCAATAACGGTTCAATAGAGGATGTAGGATCATTCAGTGAGCTCAAAGAAAGAAGTCCAACTTTTAAATTGATGCTAAATTCTTAACTTTTATAATGAGTAGTATCTTTTTAAATAAATTTTTTACCAAATTGGACAGCCTTAGAAAAACTCTATTTGGATTAATGGCTATTAATAATTTTTTTTGGAAATTGATTAATAAATCTGGAATTAATCAATATAATTCTTCTAATTCTTCTTTAACTAAACACAAACAAGAACTTCTTGATGATTTGAAGAGAGATGGCATAGCCATAGCTAGGGTAGAAGATTTTTCGGAAGACCTTTTTTTTGATTTAACTTCTTATAAAGAACAAAGAAAAATATATTCAAAGAAAGATAAAAATAAAGAATACCTTCACTATTACCTGGGTGGCTCTCATCACCGAGACCCCCCTCAAGAATTTGATAACTTTAATCCTTTGGTTGAATTCTCTGTTAATAGTGACCTTTTAAATATTATTAATTCATATTTTAGAATGTTTTGCAGGCTCATCTATCTAGAGATTAATGAAACAAAAGTATTGAATACTGATTCTTTAGCAAGAGCTTCTCAAAATTTTCATAGAGATCCTGGAGTTAGAGGCTGTATTAAAGTTTTTGTCTATTTAAATGATGTAGAAGAGGGAGGAGGGGCTTTTACTTATATTAGACAAACTCATACTTTAGGAAAGTATAAAGATCTGTTTAATCGAAGGTTTTCTGGAGTTGGTAGCACTTACCCCAATGAAGTTGAATTAAAAAATAATATAGACGAAAAAAATATCTTCAAGGTTTATGGTCAAGCCGGAACTGTTATCATTGCTGACACTACCGGAATACATAAAGGAGGTCTTTCTACTAAGAAATCTAGGGAGATGACAACCAGCGTATTTTATCCGCCAGGAGAATTTCATAAATCTAGGTTAATTTTCAATTTCAATTTCAATGAATTGAACCTTTCTGTAAAACAAATATTTGCCCTCAGAGATTTTTAAGAAACTAGCAACCTCAAAATATCTTATGAGTATCAGAAAAAAAAGAATATTATTACTTCTTCCTGAAGGAACCACCATAAGGAATTTTTTAACAACAAATATAATCCAGCATATTCTTGATAATTCTAACGCTGAAGTAGTTTGTGCGGTGAATAATCCCTCTCGCTATTCTTCTTTATTTGTTGACCCTAGAGTAACCTATGTAGATTTCTACAGGAGGCGGAGTTTATCTTTTCAAACCCTTCTTTTATCTATTATTCGTTCAAGATTCTTATCTATAAATGAAAATAAATCTTTAGAAATCTTTCGCAGAAGCTTACCTTATTACAAGACTGAAAATCTCCTCAGGCAGCCCTTTCCTAAGAGCAAAATAATTCTGAAATTTTTTGAAAAGATACAAAAAATTTTTTTCTTTCATTTAAAACAAGTCGAAAGGCAGATTAATGAGATAAACCCAGATTTAATTTTTTCTACTCATCTAATTAAAAGGGATGAATATGATTATTTGATGATTGCAAAATCTAATAATATTCCAACTCTTGGAATGGTTAAGAGCTTTGATAATGTTACCGGGAAGGGTCACTTTGCTTTCAAACCAGAATCTGTGATTGTTTGGAATAAAATAATGGAAAAAGAGTTAGTAGATTTATACGGATATAAAAAGGAGAACATAGTAATTACTGGAGTGCCACAATTTGATCTTTATAAAGAAGATCCGCAGATATCTAGAAAAGAATTTTTTGAAAATATAAATCTTGACCCAAATAAAAAAACCATCCTATACGCTACAAATAGTGAGTTTCTCGGTGTAGATGATTTCTTTAATGTTGAATTTATTCAATCAAATCTTAATGATATGAATGCTCAGTTAATTGTTAGAGTCCACTTTGGTGATAACCTTAATAGGTATTCTAAAACTGATTTTAAGAATGTATATTTTCAAGTTCCAGGCATTGAAGAAGGCCTCTCTTCAAATGAAAGGGTTGCACATAAGAATTTTATTTCAGAACTAAGAGATACTCTATTCTTTTCGGATGTGACTATTAATACAGCATCAACAATGACTCTTGATGCAATCGCTTGCGGAAAGCCTGTAATTAACATTTTTTTTGATTGGGAAAAAAGGGAATATTTGAAGTCAGTAAAAAGGTTTTATGATTTGATTCATTATGAGCCAATTGTAAGGTTTAATAAAAAAAATATGGCAAATTCTAAAGAAGATCTTATACATTTAATTAGGCATTCATTAAATTCGCCGAATGCAGATAGAGAAGTAAGAAGAAATATAGAAGACTTAATGTTGGCAGGAAATCTAAGCGATGCATCACAACAGATAGCTTCATGTGTAATTGATAAGGCAGTTTCAAAATCTGAACATTAAATGAAAATAATAATCGTTGATCCTTTTTCTACATCTCCAAATTATTCCAACACAATTTCACATTATTTATCAGAATTAGATAATGAAATTTATCTTGTAGGGGCAAATAAATCTATTAACAGCATGTCTGGAATAGGAAGTAAAATTATCAGGTACCCCTTCATAAGTAGCAAACTTGACTACCCTTTAGAAAAGAAATTTTATTTTTTACAGAATCTGGTGAGGCTAATTCTTTATCCCTTTGCACTTCTAAAAATATATTTCTTAGTTATTAATAAAAATATTGATGTCCTTCATTTTCAGTGGTCCCATATCCCAATATTAGAATTTTTGTTGGTTCTCCTAGCTCAAAGAAAATGTAAAGTAGTTTATACATTCCATAACACAACCCTTTTTCATGGCGAACGACATCCTGTCAAAGAAATACTAACTTTAGGTAGCAAGGCTTTAATTAATAAAGTTAATAAAGTCATAGTTCATACTGAGTATTCAAAAAAGACTTTCTCTATAAAATATCCAAAAATTGTTAATAAAATTAATGTAGTTCCCCGCGGAAGGGATTATTTCTTAGCAGACAAGGAGATATCAAAGAAAATAGTGCCCCGCGACTCCCAGATTAATCAACAAAGAGATCTAAATATTCTTTTTTTTGGGCAAATAAGTTTTTATAAAGGTGTTGATATTTTGATAGAGTCTATACCTTACATAGAAGCTAATAATTTTAAAGTTCAAATTTTTGGAAGGGCTGAATTAGATCAGAATACCCTCTTTAGTTTAGCAACTGAAAGTAATGTTTCAGAAAAGATTGAGTGGAAAATTAAATTTCTAAGTAATTTAGAAGTTCATGAAGCTTATGAGGCTGCAGACATTTTGGTTTTTCCTTACAGACATATTGATCAAAGCGCTGTCTTGATGAGTGCTTTAGATTACGGAAAACCAATTGTTGCATCAAAGGTGGGTGGTTTTGAAGAGATACTAGAACATAGAATTAATGGTTTGTTGTTTGAAAATGAAAATCACATAGACTTAGCGAAGTGTCTGGGTGAGTTAATCCTCTCTCCAGAGAAAAGACAGAACTACGGAGAGGCAAATCTTGATCTAAGTAAATCTTGGCCTTCATGGTCTGAGATTTCAGAAACTACCTTAAAGGTTTATAATAATTGATTAATTTTTGGTATTTATTTTTTAAGACTAATTTTTGGTATAAATTTCTCTTTTACTCTTTCTTTTAAAAATTAAAAAATTATATTAATCATAGGTTCGGGAGGCATTTTATGAAGATAGGCATTATAGGCTATGGTGTGGTTGGCGAAGCTTGTGGTAAGGGATATGAACATATAGGACATGACTTAATAATTCATGACTTAAGGTTGGATACAAGAGTAGAAGATCTCCTTAACACTGAGCTCTTATTTATTTGTGTCCCATCCCCAGCCAATGAAGATAATTCTTGTGATATAACTAATGTGGAATCCTGCGTCAGAGAACTGAAAAATCTAGACTACAAGGGAGTTATATGTATTAAAAGCACAGTGGAGCCTGGATCAACTCTTATGCTGTCAAAAAAATATAAGCTTGATCTTTGCTTCGTACCTGAATTTCTGAGAGAAAGGAGTGCATTCTCTGATTTTGTTGATAATCATGATGTTTTGGCTGTTGGATCAGAAATAAAAACTCAACAGGATTTAATAATTTTAGCCCATGGCAACTTACCAAAGACTACAAAATTATTAAGTACAACGGAGGCTGAATTACTCAAGTACTTGTCTAATTCTTATAATGCTTTAAAAATTATATTTGCAAATAATTTTTATGAGCTATCTACTGCCTTAGATGCAGATTATTCAAAAATTTTAGCTACATATCTAGAGAGAGATATCTCTAAATCAGATTATTTAGATGTAAATGAAGATTTAAGAGGTTACGGAGGTCAGTGTCTGCCTAAAGATGTAAAGGCTCTGATCTTTCTGATGAAAAAATTAAACTTGGAACTGGAGTTGTTTAAGGGGATAGATAGTGATAACCAAAAGCTTAAAACAACTGTTTTTGAAGGAATGAGAAAAGGTTGAATTACAGAATTTTTGATTTTTTATTAAAATAATGAATACTCTCGTCTACTACCTTTTTGCTATAGCGATAAGCCTTCAGTCTGTCTCTTTAACTTCAGGTTTTTTTATTTATCTGTCTGATCTATTTATTCTTTTTTTTATGGTCTATGCCATTATTTTCTATCAAAAAATCTCTGTAAATTTTCTTTCTTTAAGTGTACTTTTATTAGCTTTTTACATCTTAATTGCCAATCTATTAAATTATTATCTCTACGAGGGATATTCTTTTATAGGATTCATCACAAATTATTTAAAGATTATTGCAATAGTTCTAATGGTTCTTTTTTCTCCATCAGCCATCAAAGGATTAGACCTTGGAAAGCTCTTTAAAGCTCTTAAGATAATTCTCCAGATTCATTGCTTGATAGTTATATTTGATCACTACATTGTCTACCCTTGGGGTTTTGACGGCGGCCTATCTTTCAGCGCATCTGGAGAACATGATAAATTGATAGGAAGGGCAAGAGGGCTTTTTGAAGAGCCTTCTTTTTTTGCTCTTTACGCAGGTCTAACATTTTCTTTACTTATTCAATACAACTCTTTACTAAAATCTAAATTATTAAAGCACTATGATTACATAATTATATTTTCTGGATTAATCGCATCAACCTCTATGACCGCCCTTGTAATTATTTTAATTACTTTAGGGCAAATAATTTATACAAATAAATCTAATATTTTGAAGTTTGGTATGAGCGTCAGGGGAGTTTTAATCGCAATACCAACAATTCTTATTTCTTTGCCTTTAATAGCTTTAATCTTATTTGGCTCTATAAATTATCTATCTGGTCGCGTTACAGATTCGGGGAACATCTATAGGTTTGTAGGGTCAGCCATGTTTGTAGCAGAAATAGCAGAGGAAAGGCCTCTAATAGGAGTTGGCCTGGGCGGACAGAATCAACGTAATTTTACTAATTTATTAGATGAAACTTTAGAATTAGATACTGATGACTCTTCTCTAGACATTTTTTATAATCCATCATCTTATTGGGGGGGGTTAATTTCTGCCGGAGGACTGCCATCAGTATTAATTTTTTATTGCATGATACTTGGTATGATTATTAAATCCGAAACAAGATTTTTAGCTATCTTAATTTTTGCTATGGGAATAACAAAGGGAGGTGTTTTCGATCTGTACTTATGGTTAATAATAGTAATGTCAATTTCAATAAGCTTTTTTAAATTAGAAGATAAGAAATTTAATGTAAGTACAGAATATGAAAAAAAATAAAAAAATAAATATTATATTTCCTTACAACTCAGTTGGAGGAGCATTTAGGTCAACATATGAAATTTCTAACAGGCTGAAGAAACTAGGATATGACGTAGTTGTCTATTTCCCCTTTTTCCCCTTAATGGATGGACAAAATATTTTTTCACTTACAGGTTTTTTATTTTATGTAAGAGGCATCCTTAGAAGCCTGATTAGAAGGAATAAAATTTATTGGTTTGAATGCGATTTTCAAATAAAAATTGTCCCTTTTCTTAATAATTTTTTTATAAGAGATGCTGACATTATAATTGCTAATCATTGGATTACTGCAAAACCAACTTATGCCCTCTCTCTCCGAAAAGGAGAGAAATATTATTTTATAAGAGACAATGAACATTGGGCTCCTCATTATGAAAAGGTAGTTAAGGCGTTTAATCTGAATATGAGAAGATTGGTAGTGGCTGATTGGATAAAAAAACACTTTGAAGAAAAATTAAATCTAGATGTAGAGGCGGTAATTACAAACGGCTTTAATTTCGAAAAATTTAAAATTGAAAACAAAACTTTTAATAAAAAAAATATAACAATTTCTATAATATATTCTTCACATCCCATGAAAGGAATGGGAGATGCCTTGATAGTTTTAGAAAAAATATTTAAAAAATATCCTTCTGTCAAAATTATACTTTTTGGATTTGAGAAGAAGCCTAAAAACCTAAACTTTAAATTTACTTATTATCGAGGCTTAGCCGGGGATGATGTTAAAGAAATATATAATAAAACTGATATTTTCTTTTGTCCGTCTCTACAAGAAGGATTTCATAACCCTCCATCAGAAGCCATGGCAGCTAAATGTGCAGTTATTGCAACTTCTGTTGGTAGTGTCCCCCACACTATACAAAATATGAAAAATGGTATTTCTGTTAATCCAGGCGATATTATTTCTATGGAGAAATACTTCTTTTTATTAATAGAAGATCAAAATTTGCGTGTATCCTTATCAGAAGCAGCCTATAAAGATATACAAAACCTGTCTTGGGATCCTTCAATCAAAAAGTTAGATAAAATATTTAATACGGAATGAACTTAAAAAATTATAAAAAAATATTAGTTACAGGCAGCTGTGGCTTTATAGGTTTTCATCTGTGTAAAAGGCTGTTATCTGAAGGATTTATTGTTGTTGGAATAGACAATATGAATGATTATTACGATGTGTCTTTGAAAGAATCAAGACTTAGTATTTTAAACCAAATATCGTCTTCAGATTTTATATTTCATAATGAAGATATCAGTAACAAAGAAAGTATATTTAAGATTTTTAAGAAAAATAAATTTGATTATGTCATCAATTTAGCAGCTCAAGCAGGAGTGAGGTATTCAATTGATAACCCGGGTGCTTATATGAGTTCTAATATTGATGGTTTTTTTTCTATTCTTGAGGCTTGCAGAGAATTTCAACCAAAACATTTAATATTTGCTTCTTCTAGTTCTGTTTATGGCATGAATACTTCTATTCCTTTCGCCGAATCAGATAAAACGGATTTCCCTATAAGTTTGTATGCAGCAACAAAGAAATCTAATGAATTAATGGCTTTTACTTACTCACATTTATTCAACATTCCCATAACAGGCTTAAGATTTTTTACAGTTTACGGCCCTTACGGCAGGCCAGATATGGCCTACTATAAATTTACAAAGTCTATCTTAGAAGGCAAGCCTATAGAGGTTTACAATGAAGGAGAAATGAAAAGAGATTTTACTTATATAGATGATATTATTGAAGGTATCTTCAGATTAATACCAGAAACTCCTTCCATTAAGAGCGCTTCTTCAACTTCAGCTTCAGCTCCTTTTGATTTATTTAATATTGGAAACAATAATCCAGTAACTCTTACCAATTTTATTGATGTGCTAGAAGATTGTTTGGGAATAAAGGCAAAAAAAATTAATCTAGGAATGCAACCAGGTGATGTTTTGGAAACTTATGCTGATATTGAACATCTCAAAGAGAAAGTTAATTATGTACCCAAGGTTTCAATAGAAGAGGGATTATCAAAGTTTGTAGATTGGTATGTCAATTCTGATAGGTAGTTTCTTATTTAAGATATTTTTTATTAATTAATATTACAAAAAAACATTCAATTGATCTCAATAGACATAGCCATACTCACACTTAATGAAGAGAAGTACCTAAAAAATTGCTTGGATTCTGTTGTGGATTTCTTGTTACCAGATAATGTTTTAACTGAGATATATATCATTGATGGAGGCTCTACTGATAAAACATTAGATATTGCAGAGAACTTTAAAAAAAATCATCAAAAAGTAAGTATTCTCCACAATAAAGAAAAGATTCAATCTACCGGAATGAATCTACTTATTTCAGAGGGAAATGGAGATTACATCTTAAGACTGGATTCACATTGTATTTATAGCCAAGGCTATTTAAAGAATTGTTTAGAGACTTCTTTAAGGACTAATGCTGATAATGTCGGAGGAGTTATTGAAACTTTAGCTGGTTCTTCTTCATACGGCTCTTTGGTTGTTCAGGCCTTAACCACTCATATTTTTGGTGTAGGAAACTCAGGCTTCAGAGTAGGCGCAAAAGAAGGTTTTGTAGATACAGTGCCCTTTGGATTTTTTAAGAGCTCCATTTTTCAAGAAGTGGGCCTTTATGACGAAAGGTTGCTGCGCGCACAGGATTATGAAATGAACAGAAGAATAATAAAACAAGGTGGAACTATATTCTTAAATCCCGATATAAAAGCAAAGTATTTTAACCAGCCATCTTTTTTAAAATTTTTAAGGAAGATTTTCTTCTTCGAAGCTCCCTATAATGCGTATATGTGGTATTTTGCACCCTATACATTTGCACTAAGGCACTCTGTAACGGCATTATTCACTTTGGGGGTTATCGGAGGCATTATGATTAGTCCCTTTTCTGCTCTTCTTTTTAACATCTACCTTCTTGTTATGGGTTTTTATTTTGTTTTGGCAATATTTTCTTCTATCCAACAGGCTCTAAGATTTAAGAATTGGAAACATGCAATAGTTTTGCCTTTTAGTTTCTTTATTTTTCACTTGATACATGGAGTTGGCATACTCCTTGGTTTTATAAATATAATTCTTAACAAAATTCCTAAGAGCTAAATTTTTTCCCAATAAAAGTTAATTTATATGCAGATTTTCTGCATTTGATAAGTTCATCAAAACTATCTGACATATTTCTTACCCATTTTTTATCTGGGAAGAATTGAAAGATCCATGTTAAAGACCCAAAGTATTTTATATCAATTATTTGAAAATCATTAGAAAGTGTTTCTATAGAATCTAAAGTTGGTAGGTTTTTATAAGTACTCATGCTTCTTTTTCCCGTTAAGATATCAAGATACCTCTTGTACTTATAAATTGGATTATTGTTTAGAGAATCAACAAAGATAAATAATCCATCATCCTTCAGAACTTTAAGAATTTGATTCTTTACTATTTCAAATTTACCGTAACTTAGAGACCCAGACATCACAATAACATCAAAAGAATTTTCTAAAAATGGAAGGTTTTCCATATCAGCTTCCTTATATTCAACATTATCAAATTCTTCGAGGAATCTAGAGGCCACTTCAAGAGAGTGTGGCGAGATATCGCTAACTGTAATTAGGGCCGCTTGTCTTGCTACTAGGGCAGAAAAATTACCTTGACCTGAACCAATTTCAAGAACACTCATTTTTGAATTTATATTTTTTTTTATTAAATCTTCATAATTCATCAATGGACTTTGAAAACAGTGATGGAACTTCTTATATCCCGTAACTTCTTCTTTTTTAAGGTTTTTTTCTAAAGTTTTACGAGCAATAATTTCGTATTTTTGTTGTTCTATTGTTTTGTCTTTATTCACAATCATTTATTATTTATATCTTTTCGAAGTTACAAAATTTGATTTATTTATGTATTATGGTGGCTCAAAATACTTAAAGCCACCAACAAATAAAATTATTTAATCATTTTAAAAATCTGAATGGAAAAAAATCTTTCAATAATAGTTCCTGTTTATAATGAGATAAATGCTGTTGATAACTGTATAAACAGCTTAGTTAAAATTAAAAACCTTGATTTAGGTCATAATTTTGAAATTTTAATAGTAGATGATGGTTCGACTGACGGAACTACGCAACTGTTGAAATCTATTGCTTCAAAAAGACAAGATATAGAGGTTATTTTTCACCAAGACAATAAGGGTTATGGAGCGGCAATTAAAACAGGTATAGCTCAGGCATCTCATGATTTTATTGCCATTACAGATTCAGATGATACTTATCCGAACGAAAGGTTGGTTGAGTTTTTAGATCAAACAATAGAAAATGGGTATGACATGTTGGTTGGCTCTAGAGTAGGGAAAAACGTACACATACCTCTTCTTAGAAGGTTACCAAAAAAGTTTTTGAATTTATTGGCTAGTTATTTGACGGGAAAAAAAATTCCAGATTTGAATTCTGGTTTAAGAGTAATTAGAAAAAATGTTATTCAAAAGTATATACATCTTTTGCCTGATGGTTTTTCTCTTACTTCAACTATAACGCTTGCTACTCTTACAAATGGATACAAGGTCCACTATGAAAAAATTGATTATTCTCCGCGAGAAGGAAATTCTAAAATAAGACCGATTGCAGATACTATTAATTTTTTAATTTTAATCATCAGAACAGTATTGTTATTTAGACCTTTAAAAATATTTGTTCCTTTATTTCTTATTCTTTTTATACCAGGCTTAACTTTGCTTATCTACAGAGTCTATATGGGTGAAGGTTTTGCTATCTCTTCTATGATTCTTTTATTGTCTTCAATACAGGTATTGGCAATAGGGATGCTCGCTGACCTATTAGACCGAAGATTTCCTTCTAAATGATTAGTAGAGAGGTTTATGCTAAATCTGCGCTAGATCAGATACCTAGACTTCTAGGTAATATGGATAGAAATCCCTTTTCACCTACTTTTGGCTGTTTTCATAGAGATTTTTGGCTGGATAAAACTAGTGATTTTCCGGATGCAGTAAGGCAGTTTGGAGTTCAGGCCTTAGCTTTAGTTTATTCTCATAAGATGCCTAATAATATATATTTTGGTGAACCTAAAATCCTAGAATGGACTATAGCAGCCATGGATTATTGGTGTTCTATTCAACACAATGATGGATCGTTTGATGAATTCTATCCAAATGAAAGAGGGTGGGTTGGCCCAACTGCATTTACTACATACTCAATCATTGAGAGTTTTGTTGAATTACAGGAATTTATTCCTGAAGATACTGCTAATAGAATAAAAAAGTCAATAGAGAAAGCTGCATATTTCATTGCAAAAGGAGATCAAGAAGAAGATCATTTAGCAAACCATCATGCTATGGCATGCTTGGCTGTTTGGAAAGCACACAAGTTACTTGAAGACGATGCTCTTCTTGTGGCATATAAAGAATTATGGAAAGGCTTTCTCAGTTATCATGTAACTGATGAAGGCTGGTCTCGTGAATATGATGGTATAGACCCTGGTTATCTTTCTGCAACGGTTTCGTTCTTGGGTAAGATATATAAGGATAATAAAGACCAAGAGATACTAGAGGTCTGTAAATCTTCTATAGAAACATGTAGTTATTTTTCTTATCCAAATGGATTTTATGGAGGCAGCTTAGGAAGTAGGAATACCTTACACTTCTACCCCCATGGTTTTGAAGTTTTTGGAAATACAGTGCCTTTAGCGCAGTCAGTAGCAGAGAAGATGTTGATGGGATTAGATCAAGGAAGCTTAGTGCCCCCAGCCATCATGTCTGATAGATATGTATTTTATCGAGTGCCAGAATTTTTACAAAGTTATTTAGATTATTCTGAGAGGGTAGAAGAAAGACCAAATCTTCCCCATGAAGAAGATGATTTATATAAATATTTCCCTAAAGCAAAAGTCTGGGTTAAATCAGATATTAATAACTACATTATGGTCAATGCAGCTAAAGGAGGAGTGGTTAAAGTTTTTGACAAGAACAGTCAGAAGCTAGTCCTCAATGATTGTGGAATAATTGGTAAACTAAGTTCAGGCAAGCTCGTTACTTCTCAATGGATAGATGAAGACTATGAAGTCACTTACTCAGAAGGGTCTTGTAGAATAAAAGGCCGTCTAAATCTGATTCCTAGTAATAAATATTTTAATGTCCCAAAGCAAATCCTATTCAGGACTTTTTTGCTTTTCTTAGGGTGGTATCCACCCATAGCACATTCATTAAAAGGGTGGATCAGGAAAGTACTAATGCTTGGAAACAGACCAATCAATATATGGTTCGAAAGAGAAATAACTATTAATGACTCAGGTGTTTCAATTAAGGACAAAATTAAAAGTGGTAAAGGTCTTCTCCTTACTAAACTGTCTATAGGTGATGAATTTTTTGTTAGATACGTCCCTCAATCAAGATACTTTCAGTCTCAAGAACTTGGAATACACGGCCGAGAAGCATCGGCTCAGAAAGTTAAAGAAATAAATAGCTCAATAGAATGGGTTGAGCTTTAGTGGGTATGGGCCAGAAATTAAAGGTTATTTTAAAATACTTATCTTTCTTAGTTGTACCATTAATATTTTTTGTTTTATCTTACTTAGTCGATTGGCAGCTAGCTCTAGAGTCTTTTAAAGGAACTAATATTCCATTAGTTTTGCTGGCCATCTCATTGTCTTTTTTCTATCCTTTAATTGGTGCTGCAAGATGGCAAGCAATTGTGGGAGCTTTTGATAAAAAATTAACTTTCTGGAAGTCTATACAACCTATTATGATTGCATTTTCAGCCAATCTATTTGTTCCAGCAAAGACCGGTGACTTTGTAAAAGCACTGGTAACAGATATTAATATTGATAAAAAGAAATTAGCTTCAGGAGTAATTGCAGAAAGAATTGGTGACATAGCTTCTTTAGGTTTCCTTGCATGTATAGGCGGTTTGTTAATAAGTAATTATTGGATTTCTAGTTTAGGCATCTCAATAGTCTTAGGAATTATTCTTGTAATTGCACTCGGTAATCTTCTTTTACTCTCCTCTAAAAAAGACAATTTCTCAGGTTTAATTGGAGTAGTTATTAACTCGTTTGTTCTTTGGAAAAATAATAGTAAACAGTTACTGAAAGCATTCAGCTACTCTTTATTTAATTGGATTGTTGGCGCAATTCAAGTATGGCTACTCTTTTTATCTTTAGGATCAAAGATTACCTTACAAGCAGTATTAGCAAACTTTCCGGCAACTGTTTTAATCTCAATACTACCCATTACACCCGGAGGATTGGGAGTAAGAGAATCAGCTTATGTATATGTTTTTCAGGCTTATAGCGACACTCATATTTCTATAGCTGTTAGTTTGGCGTATTATTTTTTTAGTACAGGTTTATTGGCCCTGTTAGGTTCTTTATTTGTTTATGCGTATCTTGATAAGAATTTTATGAAGGACATTGCCTCTTCTAAATTAAACCTATAATTATTAAAATTAGACAAATAAGATTATTATATGTTTCCTAGATAAATACTGCCCTTTTAAAAATAAAATTTATGAAATCATTTTTAGGATTAAATTATTTAAACTTAATTAACTCAAAAAATAGTACAAATTATTTTTATCTATTGTCTGCAGGTCTAGTTTTATTTGGGTTATTCTTGGGTTTAACTGACAGATTGGATCTAAGTAATTCTGCGATCCATACTGGAGATGTCCCAAGCTACCTTTTATTCCCATTTCATTCTCTCTCAGAAGCTCTATCTTCCCATAGGACCTTTGGATTTCCTCTTCTTCTTCAAGGCTTTAAGTTAATTGATAATGATTTGAGCTCCTTACCTCTAGTTTTATATGTAATATATTCCTTATCTTTAATGTTTCTTTATAAGAGCATCGTAGATATAAGCTTTAAGCCAATTATTGCATTAGTTATCTGTACATCACTTCTTTTAAATGCATCATTTGTAAGTGGCCTGCAGTCTCTTACTGCTGCAACACTAGTGTCTATTTTAATGGTTCTTATACTAGGCATGCTTTTCAGATTGAAGAATCTTAATAATTATATGGATCTAGCCATCCTTAGCGTCTTAATTTTCTTCTTATATCAAACAAGGCCAAACCTCGCTCCTTTAATTATATTGGCACCTTTTTGGTTATTTCTAATAAATTATTATTTTAGAGATTATTCTTTTAAATCTGCTTCAATATTAGGTTTGGGCAGTTTATTAACTAATTCATTTCTGCTAATAATTTTCTTAAGTATCAGGATAATTAGTATTGGAGAGTTTGGGATGAATTCTTTCTCAGGGACTGTTTTATCTGGGCAGGCAACATCTTATTTAGATGAAGAAATAATATTAGAACTTGAAGGTACCCCTAAAATACTAGCTGTAAATATTCTTAAAAGAAAGGCTCAGCTTTCCGCTCCTTGTAATAAACCTAAAAGAGAATTAACTCACTTAGACCGACATGAATGTGGCAATGTCTGGATTATGACCTCTTGGCTAGCAACTATTAAGCATTTTGATAAAGAAGAGCCTTTTAAAGATGAAGGTCTAAATATTGAACCTTGGAAGCATACTGAGTTAGGACCTTTCTTTTCAAGAAATAACACTCTTATTGATAACTCTTTATCTGATTATGGAAGACAAATTATTTTTAAAGAACCTAAGTTGGCGTTCTCAAGAATGATTTATGAATACAAATTCGCTTTCAAGTCCTTCTTAGAAATGTTTACAACTAAAATTCCATACTTAGCGGCGTTTGGATTTTTAGTTATTAGTTGGCTCTTCCAAGGAAGATCTAGAAAAAGAAATAATCAATTAAGTGTAAGAAAGATTTATAAAATGAAAGAATTTCATTTATTTTTAGTCATGCTCTTCATATCTATAACATATATGCTGCAGGGTATTCTTGTATCTGGTGCTATGATTCATTTGGATAATCGTTATATCAGCTCCTCTTCGATATTTTTCTTAACTCCTATTTTAATATTTTCAATACTGCCTTATCTTTTTAGATCTGATATCAATTAAGCAGTCTTAATTTTATGGATAGATTTGCATTTGATACTGTTCTCATTGGTGCTGGGGTTGTTGGTCTTGCTTTGGCAAGAAAACTTTCTAATACAGGCATGAGTGTTTTGGTAATGGAGAAAGAAGAGAGGTCGGGTGAAGGTATCTCATCAAGAAATTCTGGAGTTATACATGCTGGTATGTACTATCCAGAAAATTCCTTAAAAGCCAAGTTCTGCGTAGAGGGTAATAAGCTGCTCTATGACTACTGTTCTAATAAAGGAGTTTCTCATGAAAGAACTGGCAAATTAATAATATCTTCAAATGCAGATGAACATAAAAAGCTTTTGGAGCTTTACAAAAAAGGAATAAAGAATGGAGTACATCTAGAATTACTTTCTTCTTCAGAAGTTCTTAACTTTGAACCTGAAATATCTTGTTACTCTGGGATTCTCTCTCCTAATACAGGAATTCTAGATGTCCCAGAATATGTTAGTGCTTTAGAAACAGATTTAATAGAGAGCGGAGGGATAATTTCACATAATTTAGAATTTCTTAACTCTAAGAAGAAAGGGAATTTCTTTGAAATAAAAGTTAAAACAGAAGAGAGTTTTTTAATACAATCTAGATATTTAATAAATTGTGCAGGTCTGTATTCGGATAAAGTTGCTAGCAATGTAGAGGGCTTTGACAATAATTTTATTAAGAAAATTTTTTTTGCAAAAGGTCATTATTTTAAATATCATGGCAAAAACCCTTTTAAGAAACTAATCTATCCATTGCCTAAACCGGGCAGTCTTGGAATACATGCTAGTTGGGATAGCTCAAAACAACTTAGATTTGGACCTGATCTGCAGTGGGTTGACTCTATAAGCTATGAATTTGCAGAAGATTTTAAAAATAAATTTAGTGAATCTATAGGGCAATATTGGAAAAATTTTGATGAGAGCAGGTTGGAGCCTGATTATTCAGGAATAAGGCCAAAGATTCATAAGGAAGGCCAAAAGCAAGGAGATTTTTATATTTCGTCACCAAAAAATCATAGTGTTGGTGGGTTTTATAATCTTCAGGGGATAGAAAGTCCTGGTCTGACTTCTTCTTTAGCGATAGCAGAATATATCTACCAATTAATTGCTAGAAATATATAATCCACCCTTAATATGGAAGCAGATTTTAGAAGAATTACAATACTAGGAGCGGGTTACGTTGGATCTTCTCTTGCTGCCCTGCTTGGTCAGAAGTTAGATGTTACTTTAGTAGATATTGATGAGCGGAAGATAGCAGACATCAATAAAGGAAAGTCTCCTATAGAAGATTCAAAGATTCAGCAGTATCTTGATGAAGGTTTAACAAAGTTTAAGGGCATTGGCAATCTTAAGTCGAGCTTTGGGAATACTGATTTATACATAGTCTGTTTGCCAACTAATTATGATATAGATAAAAATTTCTTTGATACTTCAATTTTAGAAGAGAAAGTACTTGAAATAATTAATAATGATAAGAGTGTCCCTGTACTAATTAAATCCACAGTGCAAGTAGGTTTTACTGAAGAATTTAGTAAAAAATATAATCAAAATAAAGTAATTTTTTCACCTGAGTTTCTTAGAGAAGGCACGTCTCTCGATGATAATTTACATCCTTCAAGAATAGTTATTGGAGATCAGACTCCTTTGGGGAAAAAAATTGGAAATCTCCTGGCAGAGTTTGCTCACAATAGCCCAAGAATTTTTTATATGAGTTCTAGCGAAGCAGAATCTGTGAAGTTATTTTCAAATTCTTATCTTGCTTTAAGGGTGGCTTATTTCAACGAGTTAGATACTTATGCAATGGAGTATGGCTTAGATACTTTAAATATAATTCAAGCAGTTTCGGCAGATCCCAGAATAGGAGAAATTTATAATAATCCTTCTTTTGGATACGGAGGTTACTGTTTACCTAAAGATAGTAAGCAGCTTTTAGCAAATTATGATTCAGTTCCTCAGAACGTAATAAGTGCCATTGTGGAAGCTAATGCTTCGAGAAAAGACGTTATCGCTAACGATATTTTATCTAAGAATGTTGATTGTGTTGGTATATATAGGTTGGCTATGAAAGAAGGATCAGACAACATAAGAGAGTCTTCTATTCAAGGCGTGATGAAGAGAATTAAAGCTAAAGGAGTAAGGGTTGTAGTGTACGAACCCATGCTAGATCAGAAAGATTTCTTTGGTTCTAAAATTTATAAAGACTTTGATGATTTTATTGCAGACTCTTCTTTGATTGTTGCGAATAGAATGCATGATGATTTACAAAATGTAGCCCATAAAGTTTATACAAGAGACATATTCCAAGAAAATTAATAAATTTTATATCATAAATAAATATTAACTTACGGTTTTTAGATTTAAAATTACTAGAAGTCTCTTCTAAAGAGCCTTTTTTTCAAGATAAAGAAGCTTATAATTCGCAAAGAGCTCAGGTTTGGTTTAGGATTTATATCCTAGCTATTTGGTGGAGGCTTAAGATATTAAACTAGATTTGATAAAAGAGAAATTATGCAAGAAATACCTTTTTTTAACTACCCAGCAATATTTAATCAAAGAAAAGATCTTTACTTAAAGACTCTAGAGGATGTATTAAGTAGGGGCGCATTCATAATGCAACAAGACCTTAGAGATTTTGAAGAGAATTTAGCAAAAAAGACAGGTGTAAAACATGCTATAGGTGTAGCTGATGGTACTATGGCGCTCCTAATGTCATTAATGGCTGCTGGTATTAATAGAGGAGATGAGATTATTGTTCCAGCTCATACTTTCATAGCAAGTGCAGCTGCAATTCATCATGTCGGAGCCATCCCTGTATTAGTAGATTGTGGATATGACCATCTAATAGACCCTTCTTCGGCAGAAAAAGCTATAAGCAAAAAAACCAAAGCGATTATGCCAGTTCAATTAAATGGAAGAGTAGCTAAAATGGAACCTTTCCTTGAGCTGGCTCAGAAGAATGGATTAATTATTATAGAAGATTCTTGTCAAAGCCTTGGAGCAAAATATAAGAATAAACAAGCAGGAACCTTCGGTGTTGCAGGAACTTTTAGTTTTTTTCCAGCAAAGACCCTGGGTGGTTTTGGTGATGGGGGTGCAATCATCACTGATGATGACGGTGTTGCAGAAAAATTAAAAATTATAAGAGACCATGGACGAGATCCTAAAGATGGAAAAGTAAAATTTTATGGATTTAATGGAAGATTGGACAATATTCATGCGGCTATATTGGATCAAAAATTAAGGTTTTATGATGAAGATATCAACAGGAGAAGAGCTATCGCATCTTTGTATCAAGATAACTTAGCTCATGTTAGCTTCTTAAAATTACCCCCAGCTCCCAATAGCGATCCTGATCATTATGATGTGTTTCAAAATTACGAGATTCAAGCTGAAGATAGAGACAAGCTTAGAGTTTTTTTAAATGAAAGAGGTATTGGAACAATTTTACAATGGGGAGGTTATACTATAAATAATTTTGAAGATTTAGGTTTTAATAAAAAACTAAAGGAAACAGACTTGATGCGATCTCGTTTTCTCATGCTTCCAATGCATCCCTTACTAACTGATAATGAAATTCTTTATATATGTGAAAATATAATAGAGTTTTATCAATAAGAAATTAAAAAGAAATGGAAAAAAAGAAAATTAAGGTTTCAGCAGGTTTAAGAACATCTGCTGAATCGCAAGAAGGCAGTTCAAACAAGGAATGGTTCCATAAGAATCCTAATTCTTGGGAATCTAAGATGGAAAACTTCCCTAAATATGTCAAAAGACAAAACTTAACAAGGTTTCTGGTCTTATATGAAATCTTTAAAAGGGTAGTAAATGTAAAAGGCTCTGTAATTGAATGTGGGGTGAATAATGGCTATGGAGTTATGACATGGTCAAAGCTTTCGGCCATTCTAGAACCGGTAAATTTAACAAGAAGGATTTATGGGTTTGATACTTTTGAGGGTTTTCCGAGTGTATCTGATAAAGACAAAACTGATTTTAGTGATCATGTTAAAAAAGGAGACTTAGCTTCAGACTCCTATGAAGAAATAAATGCGTTATCTGCAATACATGACAGCACAAGATATTTGGGTCATATTCCTAAAGTAGAATTAATAAAAGGAGACGCGTTGGAAACTATTCCAAAGTTTCTACTTGATAATCCCCATATAGTTGTAAGTTTACTCTACCTAGATTTTGATTTGTACGAACCAACAAAGGCAGCTCTTAAGAACTTTGTTCCCAGAATGCCCAAAGGATCTATTATTGCTTTTGATGAGTTAGATAACCCTTTGTGGCCAGGAGAAACTCAAGCAATGTTAGAACTGTTTAGTGAAAATAAGTTAAAAATTGAAAGATTGCCCTTTGATCCGTATGTCGGATATGCAGTTATTGACTAGAGTTAAATGATCAACAAGAATTCAACTATTGATTTAGCTACTAAAATAAGACGTCATGCTATAAATATGACAAGTTTGGGAGGCAGCTCACACATAGGATCGATCCTATCTATAGCGGATATTTTATCCGTTTTATATGGTCAAGTAATGAGAGTTGATCCCAGTGATCCTAAATGGCCTGAAAGAGATAGATTTATTTTAAGTAAAGGCCATGCTGGGGCAGGTGTTTATGCAGCGCTGGCTGAAACTGGTTTTTTTTCTACAGATCTTCTTAAAGACCATTACAAGAATGGTTCTATGTTTAGCGGCCACGTATCTCATAAAGAAGTTCCGGGAGTTGAAGTATCTACAGGATCTTTGGGTCATGGTCTTGGTATTGGTTGTGGAATGGCATATGCAGACAAGCTGGATAATAAAAAAAATAAAGTTTTTGTCCTGCTGTCTGATGGAGAGTGTGATGAAGGATCAAACTGGGAAGCAATACTTTTTGCTTCCCATCATGGTTTATCTAACCTAGTTGCTGTTGTTGACTACAATAAGCTTCAAAGCCTTAAAAGCACATCAGAAACATTAAACCTAGAGCCCTTCGCTGAAAAATGGCAATCTTTTGGATGGGATGTCATTGAGGTTAACGGGCATGATCATTTAGATTTAGCTGATGCTTTTAAAGAAGTAAATAGGAAAAAACCTTTGTGTGTTCTTGCCAATACCATAAAGGGTAAAGGTGTTTCTTTTATGGAGAATAAAGTACTTTGGCATTATAGGTCTCCGCAAGGTAGCGAATATGATGAAGCAATGAAAGAGATAGACAATGCGTGATGCATTTCTTGATGAGTTAACAAAAATTGCAAAAAAAGATCCTGCAGTCTTTCTAATTACGGGAGATTTAGGCTTTGGTGTTTTAGAAAATTTTGCCAAAGAACTCCCTAATCAATTTTTAAATGTTGGAGTAGCAGAACAGAATATGACCATGGTAGCAGCAGGCATGGCAATGCAAGGTAAAAAAGTTTTTACTTATTCAATAGGTAATTTCCCAACCCTTAGGTGCTTGGAGCAAATTCGTAATGATGTTTGTTATCATGATTTAGACGTTACTATTGTATCAATAGGAGGTGGCTTCTCTTACGGACAGCTTGGAATGTCTCATCATGCGACTGAAGATCTTAGTATAATGAGAGCTATACCAAACCTTATAGTTACAGCACCCGGATCAAAAGAGGAAGTACGAGAAATAACTCACTCACTTTATAAAACCAATAGCCCATCTTATTTAAGATTGGATAAATCAGCTGCAGATATCATTGGAGCAAAAGATAAAATTACGTTGGGTGAAGCTTCTTTGATAAGGGATGGCAACTCTGTTACTTTAATATCATGTGGTGGAATTCTTGAAGAGCTCCTTGAAGCTGCAGAAATACTAGATAAAGAAGGACTAAGTTGTAGAGTTTTAAGTATGCATACTTTAAAGCCTTTAGATGGGATCTCTGTTTCGAAGGCTGCTAAGGAAACAGGAGGGATTATCACTATTGAAGAGAACTCTACTTTGGGAGGTTTAGGTGGGGCAGTTTCAGAATATTGTCTTGAATCAGGTGACATACCAAAATTCTTTCTACGCATTGGCTTAGATGATCAGTATTCATCTGTAGTTGGTGACCAGCACTATTTAAGAAATTACTACTCTATGGATGCTCAAAGAATAATTAATTCTGTTAGAAAACTAGTTAATTAGTAAAGTAATGAAGAGGCTCTTAGATATTTTATTAGCCAGTCTCGGCCTTTTAGTTTTCTTACCTATCTTGCTGTTATTTATTTTATTAATTTGGATTCAAGATTTTAAAAGTCCTTTTTATAGAGCCTTACGAATAGGAAAGGGGGGTAAGAAATTTAATATGTATAAACTTAGATCTATGGAGGTTAATTCCGATAGGAGCGGAGTAGAGTCAACTTCAAATGATGATGCGAGGATAACAAAAATTGGACTTTTTATTAGGTCATCAAAGATGGATGAACTAAGTCAATTATGGAATGTGCTTATTGGAAACATGAGTATAGTTGGACCTCGTCCCAACACTCCAAATGGAGTTTCTGTTTATACCAATTTAGAGATGGAACTAATCTCAATTAAACCAGGAATTACAGACATTTCATCTATAGTGTTTTCTGATGAAGGTGAAGTCTTACTAGGAAGACGCGATCCTGATATTGCCTATAATGAACTTATTAGACCTTGGAAAAGCAGGTTGGGTTTGCTTTATATTCAAAATCAATCCCTTCTATTAGACTTAAAGCTTATACTTTTTACATCTATAGCAATTTATAATAAACAAAAAGCACTTAATTATATAAATGTAGTACTTCAAAGAATTTCTGATAATTCAGAGCTTATAAAAGTTTGTAAAAGAGAAGAAGATCTCTACCCCGCATCACCGCCTGGCCTTTAAAGTTTTATAATTTTTTTAAAATGAGTGAGAGTCAAATCTCTCCTCTATAAAATACCTTTTATTGTTTATAGATCTTCCTTTGTTAATTAAGATAACTTAAGTAATTTTAAGAATGAATTAGATACAAATAAATCAAAACCAGTCATTGCTGAATGAGGTAAAGTAGATGTAAGGACGATTGATGATAGAAGTAAAATTCAAATTGATAGAGAATACTCTAAGAATACTCTCTAATGGTATATCAATATATTATTTAGTTTACTTGACTAAAAACAGATAAAAATATGGAATCTCCCTTTACAAAATTATTACAATTTGGAATTAATTAATGAGTTTAAAGAGTTTTTTACTTTCTACTTCTAGGCTTAATAAGAAGCTGATAGTCTTGTCCTGCGATTTCATTTCTATCAGTCTAGCCATCATATTTGGATCAATAATCAGTGAGGTAGACTTCTACTCTCTAAATTTAGAAGAGTTTATAAGGTTAATTTGGATACCGTTTCTTGGCGTTGCTACTTTTTGGTTTCTTGGCGTGTATAGCTCGGTTGTAAGATTTATAGATTTTTCTGTAATCTTTCTTCTTTCAAAAGCAGTTTGTTTAGCATTTTTTATAAATCTTCTTATCAATTTTATTTATATTTACTGCTTAAGTTTATTTATAACTGGAACTTCTAATGCATTAATTACCTTAGAGGGTGGAGTCGTAGTTTTTATAACGATAACTTTCTTAATAATCGGTTCAAGATTAATAGCCAATTATTATTTCTCAAACAGGGTGTCCGAAAAGAGAGTTGTAATTTATGGAGCTGGATCTGCAGGAATACAATTAGCAAGTGCTCTAAGGGTCAGTAAAGAAATGCAGCCAATAGCCTTTATTGACAATAATGTTGCATTACATGGAACTTATTTAGGTGGAATAAAAATTTTACATCCAAAAAAACTAGAACGACTTACCGTTAGGGGGAAAGTTGATGAAGTGCTTATTGCAATGCCATCTGCTTCAAAATCAACACTTAGAAATCTTCTGAAAGAAATAGAAAAATACTCAGTGAAAGTTAGGATATTGCCTGGTCTTGCTGAGTTAGCACAAGGAAAAGTTCTTGTCTCTGAACTCAAGGAGATTAATATTTCAGACTTACTTGGTAGATATGAAGTTGAAGCAAGCCAGCACTTAATTAATAGCAACATTGCAGGAAAGGTTGTTCTCATAACTGGTGCCGGCGGGTCGATTGGTTCTGAAATATCAAGACAAGTAGCAATCAATAAAGCCAAAAAAGTTATCCTTTTAGATTCTAACGAATATGCCCTCTATTCAATTAAGAGGGAGATAGAAGCTAATTCTCCTGATTTAGAACTGTATTCAGTTCTGACAAATATAAATAACAAAAAAAGAGTCACGGAAGTTTGTAGCGTTTTTAAAGTTGATACTATTTATCATACAGCAGCTTATAAACATGTTCCCTTGGTAGAAGAAAATCCTTTTGAAGCTGTAATTAATAATATAATTGGAACTCAAACATGTGTGCAAGCAGCTATAGATGCAAAAGTTGAGACATTTGTTCTTATTTCAACTGATAAAGCAGTAAGGCCCACAAATATTATGGGAGCCACTAAACGATTTTCAGAATTGATATTGCAATCTCTCGCTGCAGAAAATAATATTGAAAATATAACAAGAATGACCATGGTTAGATTTGGTAATGTACTTGGCTCTTCGGGTTCAGCTATACCTCTCTTTCAGCAGCAAATTAAAGAGGGTGGGCCTGTAACAGTTACCCATCCAGAAGTTATACGTTACTTTATGTCCATACCCGAAGCTGCAGAGCTTGTTATACAAGCAGGAGCAATGGGAACAGGAGGAGATGTTTTTGTATTGGATATGGGAGAGCCGGTTAAGATCTTTGATCTTGCAAAACGTTTAATAAATCTTAGCGGAATGGAATTGAAAGATAAAAATAATCTAAATGGAGATATAGAGATAATATTTACAGGACTTAGGCCTGGAGAAAAGCTTTTTGAAGAACTTTTGATCGGTGGTAACGTAAGCACAACAGAACATAAGCAAATATTAAGAGCAGAGGAAGATTTCTTAACTAAAAAAGAATTAGAACAATTTATTAGTTTATTGCAAGAAGCGGAAAAAAAAGGCGATGTAATAGCTTTAAAAGAAATACTTAAAGAGGTTGTTTCAGGCTTTGTCCCAGAGGAAGAGATTGTAGATGCGGTTTATAATCAAAAGAATATTTAATAACACAGGTCATTGATGTTTACTTACATAGATTCAATTGAAGATTTAGCTTTTTTAAATGAAGAACTTTTACAAAAGGCTTATATCGGAGTTGATACCGAATTTAGAAGAACAACAAAAGATAACATGAGGCTAGCTTTGCTTCAGGTTAATGATGGAGATGAAATATATTTAATAGACCCTGTTCTTATAGATAACCCTGAAGATTATGCTAGTTTTTTATTCTCTGAGTCGGTAATAAAAATATTCCATTCATGTAAAGAAGATATTGAAGCTATTTATTCATGGACGGGAGGGGTAATGGTAAATGTATTTGATACCCAATTAGCAGACGCTTTTTTAAATGGTCATTACTCAATTGGCTACCAAGGGTTGGTTGAAGAAAAACTAGGGATTACTGTAGATAAAGGTGAAACAAGATCAAATTGGATTAGAAGACCTTTGACGGATTCTCAATTAAATTATGCCGCCTCTGATGTTGAATTTTTAATTGAACTATTTCTTGAGCAGAATAAATCTTTAACTAATGAGAATAAGCTTGAATGGCTAAAAGAAGAAGTTAAATTTTTGTCATTAAGAATATTTTCACCTTTAGATTATCTAGAGGATGTTCAGAGCAATCTGACTAAAGCAGAGGAAAGAGGTTTGCTGAATAAATTTAATGAAATTGTTATTTGTACTGCTGAGGAAAAAAATATAAATCCAACACTATTTTTTTCTAAGAAAAGTCAAAAAGATTTTTTAAGATTAGTGCAAAGTATCGGAATAGAAAGTGCTCTAGAAAAAATTACTAATTGGAGATTTAATCTCATGAAAGATTCACTTAGTAATTTATTTCAAGATTTTTAGAAATGTTTTGGTTAATCTACCTTCTATCCATCGCTATTTTTAGTTTCTTATTGGGGACATTAGTGAAAGAAAAAAGTAAAAGAATAATAGTATTTGGTAGTTTGGTTGTCTTATTAACTCCTGCTCAACTAGAGGTCGGTTTAAGTAATTACGCCCCGGCAGTATTTACTTTCCTATTTAATTCTATGTTAGAGCAAGACTACTCTCTAAGAGTTTTAAGACCTGTTTTTCTTAGTTTTCCCATAAGTTTTATTTTATTGGCGCTATTTATTTTTTTTAGAAAAAGATTCTTTTAATTTTTAGATTATTCATATCTACAACGCCTATAGCGCTTTTCCCTTCTAAAAATCCTGCTGATTCGCCAGGGTTAAAATAGACAGTATCTTTTATTATTTCTTCTTTATATCTGTGAGTGTGACCATAAAAGACTATATCTATATTTGTATGCTCTTTAATATAAGATTGAATCAAGTCTGGCTCATGAAATACAGCTATTTTTTTATCGTTTAAAGTCAGAGATAGGGGAGGTTCTTGGAACCTGAAATTATTTTGATCGCATACCTCTTCCAGTCCTGACTCAAATCGGTCATTGTTACCAAAGACGCCTACTAATGGACAATTGAGTGCAGAAAATTTTCTTAAAGTTTCAGCTTTGGTAATATCACCTGTATGAATAACAAGATTTACTTCCTCTTTATTAAAAAGATCAATAATCTTTTTAATATTCTTAGTATTGTTGTGTGTATCGCTAACGACACCTACAAGCATTTTTTAAGATTTTTCTAAGATATGAATTCCACAAGCACTGCCAAGCCCAATAACATGTGTCATTCCTATTCGTGCATTTTCTACTTGTCTCTCCCCAGCTTCTCCTCTCAAATGAGTACAGACTTCATAGATATTGGCTATTCCCGTTGCTCCTAAAGGGTGACCTTTTGAGAGCAATCCTCCAGATACATTTACAGGAATTCTTCCTCCTAGGGCAACTTCTCCTTCATCAATCATCCTGCCTGCTTCTCCATCTGAGCAAAGTCCCAGATTCTCATAGTGCAGCATCTCAGCTGTAGCAAAACAGTCATGGAGCTCAACTAAATCTAAATCTTCAGCACCCAGTCCTGCCATTTCATAGGCTTCTTTTACAGCTTTTCTTGTGCAAGAGTTAATATCAGGCATAACCAAATCTCTTTCTTGATAGGGATCGCTTGTTAAAATTGAAGCTCTTATTTTTACAGCCCTAGCCATACCTAGTTCTTTTGCTTTCTTTTCTGAGACTAATATAGCAGCCGCCGCTCCGTCAACGTTCACAGAACACATGAGTTTTGTGTTGGGGTAAGAAATCATTTCTGCATTCATAACCTCTTCAAGTGGAGTTTCAATTTGATACCTGGCCTTAGGATTCATCGTTGAATGATGATGATTTTTGACGGAGATCTTAGCAAATTGCTCAAATGTAGTTCCATGATTTCTGGTATGTTCCATACCCGCCTCTGCAAAAACTGCAGGCATGGTTCCAGATCCGAGTAAACCTTCTTTAGAAATTCCCACTCCTCCACCCGAACCACCAAGTAGACCCGAACCCATTTGTTCCACGCCTACTGCAAGAACAACATCGTATAGTCCTGCTTTAATAGCAGTCCATCCTTCTCTAAAGGCTGTTGCCCCAGTCGCACAAGCATTAGAGCAATTTACGACAGGTATTCCAGTTTGACCTATTTCTTGAAGTATTCTTTGCCCTACCATAGAGCTAGCCTGACCTAAGTTACCACAATAAAAAGCTTCCATATCTTCTATCGTTAAACCTGCATCATCCAAAGCTAATAAAGCTGCTTCAGCACCCAAGTCGGGAACAGTTCTATCAGGAAAACGTCCAAATTTAATCATATCAACACCTAAAACATATACATCACTCATAATATTCTCCTTAAGAAGTGGGTTTAAAAAAATAGCTGATGTAAGAATTACCTTCAGCATCCTTCCTGCCTAAAGCATCATCAAAGATAACTTCAACAGGCATATCAAATTTAATTTTTTCCGGGTCTGGATCAACATCTATCAAATTACCTTTAACAGTACCTCCTCCATCAAGATCAACAATAGCAGAGATATAAGGAACATCTATTCCTGGGAATGATCTGAATACGATTGAATAGGAATAAAGTTTTCCTGTCTTACCTAGCTTCACAGCACTCATGCCATCTCTAGAGAAACAACTAGAACAAACTTTTCTTTCACCTAAAAATATTGAGCTACATT
>Ga0209816_1000149_pt1 | contig 57325 bp, 52 predicted proteins | sample CoawatmetaG01DNA_FD_187509 | JGI IMG/M metagenome (GOLD analysis project Ga0209816, IMG submission 187509) | Marine microbial communities from the West Antarctic Peninsula - Coastal water metaG017-DNA (SPAdes) (version 2) | ecosystem: Environmental > Aquatic > Marine > Coastal ...
CGCTCGAACTTGCGCGGCAATGTCCGCGGAGCGGGCCTGCGGCCTTGCTGACGTTGCATATCCGCTCACGTCGCCTCAAGACGCTACGCCACCGAATGACGGCCAGCACCATCGCCGAACGTCACGGCCGACACCCAACGGCCGGTTGAAAACTAAAAGATCTGCTGATTTCGACTGCATATGGCTGGGCTGCGACGGCCTCGTCCAAGCATCTCAGCCCATTGGTCGCCACCAAGCCGTGCGCCCAGCAATTGGCGCAAATCGGGTGGAGCGAGGTGTCGGCCCTCATTCGCGCCATCCAGGGCTACGAGGGCGAAAAAGGCCCATCACCCGCTCCGTTTTGATCGTTGCGTGCGCTGACCCGGACCAACGCGCCGAGGCCGCCGCTGACGGGGGCAGGAGATCGATAGCGCAGAGTCGCTATGGCGCGGGCATGCTGTCCAGATCAGAACGAAGCTGGAGCGTTTCGTGCCGGTGTTCCCTCCAAGCACCCTAGGGTTGCAGAGGGGGCTATTGATAGGCGACGATAACCCCGCCGATCGAACCGGGCGATGGAACGCTGCCACAAGCATCGGCGCTGTAGCATGCGCTGAGAGGCGGTGCGGCGTCGACACATACGCATGCACGATCGAAGCTCCCTGCGCGCTGGCGGCCGCCTTAGATGCCGTTAAAGGCGGCATGTCCTTGTGCCGAAGGCCTATCCCCGAAGCCTAGCGTAACATCCCCGCAACACCGTCAAACAGGTCCTGACCGGCGGCCCCCGGCGCCGCCATCATCTGGCTTCGCCATCGGCGCATCGCTCCCTCGCCAGGCGAAGTACGTGGTTGCGTGGGTTTGATGGCTGAAAGGTCAGGCCCGCGCGCATCGCGACGGACAGGTCCTGCTGGGACTGGCGGGCTGTCCTCCGAACCTGAGCGCCTCGTGGGCAACGGATCGCCGTGGTTTGGGGAAAGACGACCTCGGACCGTCCGCAGCCGATCGACTGCGGATCGCCGTCGGGTGACATCCGAGTCGGCGTGATAATGCTGTTGCGCCTCCGGCAACCCGATACGCGGGCCATCGCCGGATGGCCTCAGAGGATTATAATGAAAGCGACACCGCCTGCCAATGTTCGACATCGGGTCAGCGCAACATGTGAAAACAAGCAAGAGCAGCCCAGCGGCATGCTCCTCGTCACATCTCGCTCTCAACTGCATATCGCAGGAGAAAATGGTGCCCAGAAGAGGACTCGAACCTCCACGACCTTGCGATCGCCAGCACCTGAAGCTGGTGCGTCTACCAATTCCGCCATCTGGGCACGGGGTAGGTGGCGGCCTTTAGGGGGCGGCCATGTGCCTTGTCAACACGCCTTTTGGGGGGCAAGGGGGCGATTGTCAGGACAGCGACGAAAAAAAGGCCCGAGGCGCATGCAGGACAAGCTGGTTACGATCTTCGGCGGCGGCGGTTTCGTCGGTCGCTATGTGGTGCAGGCGCTGTTGCGCGGCGGCGCCCGGGTGCGCATCGCCGAGCGGGATCCGCGTCATGCCTGGTTCCTGCGCCCCCTGGGTGGCCTTGGCCAGACGCAGTTCGTTGCGGCGGACGTGACCAAGCCGGACACGGTCGTGCGCGCCGTCGCGGGCGCGGACGCGGTCATCAACATGGTCGGCATCCTGTCCGGCAATTTCGAAGCGCTGCACGTCGGTGGCGCGCGCAACGTCGCCGAGGCGGCGACTGCGGCGGGCGTCGAGACCCTGGTCCATATGTCCGCGATCGGCGCCGACCCCGACGCGCCATCGGGCTATGGCAGCAGCAAGGGGCGCGGCGAGGCGGCGGTGCGCGCGGCCTTCCCGGGTGCGGCGATCATCCGCCCCTCGATCGTCTTCGGGCGCGAAGACCAGTTCATCAACCGCTTCGCCGGCATGGTCGCCAAGGCGCCGGTGGTGCCGGTGCTGCGTGCGCCGGTGAAGTTCCAGCCGGTCTTCGCCGCCGACGTCGGCGATGCGATGGCGAACGCGACCGGCGCGGCCTATGCGGGCCGCACGTTCGAGCTCGGCGGGCCGGACGTGATGACGATGGGCGAGATCATCCGCTGGATCGCCGCGACACTCGGCCGCAACCCCTCGATCGTCGAACTGCCCGACGCCGCGGGCGCCTTGCTCGCCGCGCTGCCGCTGGCGCCGATCACCAAGGATCAGTGGCTCATGCTCCAGCACGACAACGTCGTCGCAGCGGGGGCGGAGGGGCTGTCCGCGCTGGGCGTCGACCCGACGCCGCTGCAGGCGGTCGCGCCCGACTGGCTCGTCCGCTTCCGGCGCACCGGTCGCTTCGGTCGCCGCGCAGCCACCCTCGCCGCATAACGCGGACGGCCCGACCGCATCCCCGTTCGCCCCGAGCCGGTCGCCACCCCGCCCCACAGGCGCGCGGGTGGCATCGACCGGACCGGGTGAGCGGACATCCCATTACCGCCCCCCGCCTTAAGGACCGTGCATGGACCTCCTCACCGTCATCCTCCTCGGCATCGTCGAGGGGGTCACCGAATTCCTGCCCGTCTCCTCCACCGGGCATTTGATCCTCGCCGGCACGCTGCTCGGCGTTCAGGACAAGGCGACCGCGACCTTTGACATCGTCATCCAGCTCGGCGCGATCCTGGCGGTCGTCGTCCTCTACTGGCGGCGGTTCTGGGATGTCGCGGTCGGCCTGTTCGCGAAGAAGCCCGGCGCCTTCGCCTTCGTGCGCAACATCGTGCTCGGCTTCCTGCCGGCGATGGTCATCGGCCTCGTTGTCTACAAGGCGGTGAAGGCGCTGCTGGAAAGCCCGACGGTCGTCGCGGTCGCGCTGATCGTCGGCGGCATCGCGATCCTCGTCATCGAACGGCTGGTGAAGCAGGCGCGGATCGAATCGGTCGAGGCGATGCCCTGGTCGACCGCACTGGGCGTCGGCGTCGTCCAGTGTCTGGCGATGATCCCGGGCGTCAGCCGCTCGGGCGCGACGATCATGGGCGCGCTGAGCATGGGGGTCGATCGGCGCGCGGCGGCGGAATTTTCCTTCTTCCTCGCCATTCCGACGATGCTCGCCGCCTCCGCCTACGATCTGCTGAAGTCGGGCGCGACGTTGGGGCAGGGCGAGTGGCTGAGCATCGCGATCGGCTTCGTCGTGTCGTTCGTCGTCGCGATCGTGGTGATCCGCTGGTTCGTCGGCATCGTCAGCCGGCACGGCTTCGCCCCCTTCGCCTGGTATCGCATCATCGTCGGCGCGGTGGCGCTCGTCGCGCTCCAGTTACGTTAGGAGTTAAGGCGGACCTAATTTGGCGCGCTACGACCTTGATGAGAGTCAATCGCAAAGATAATTGCCGATATTAGGTCAGCAAATAAGCCATATCGGTCATTTTGCGCATGACATGGACCTCTTCGCTTCCTATTGCGGTCGTGAGGAGGCCTTATGGCGCACGATTCCATGCTGAAGTTCGTAGGCAGGCCGCAGGCCTATCCCGCCAAGCGCGACGCTGCCGCGCGGGCGGAGGATTTCGCCGAAATCGCCGCACGCTACGCGCCTCCGGCGGCGGAGGATCAGGCCGGGCGCTGCTCGCAATGCGGCGTGCCCTATTGCTCGGTCCATTGCCCGCTGCACAACCATATCCCTGACTGGCTGCGCCTGACCGCCGAGGGGCGGCTGCGCGAAGCCTATGAGCTCAGCAACTCCACCTCGACCATGCCCGAGATCTGCGGCCGCATCTGCCCGCAGGATCGGCTGTGCGAGGGCAATTGCGTCGTCGAATTCACCGGCCATGGCGCGGTGACGATCGGATCGGTCGAGAAGTTCATCACCGATACTGCGTGGGAAGAAGGCTGGGTCGAGCCGCTGGTGCCGGGGCCCGCGCGCGGCCAGTCGGTCGCAGTGATTGGCGCGGGGCCGGCGGGCCTGACGGCGGCGGAATCTCTGCGCGGCCATGGTTATGAGGTCCACGTCTACGACCGGCACGACCGCGCCGGCGGGCTGCTGACCTATGGCATCCCCGGCTTCAAGCTGGAAAAGCCCGTCGTCATGCGCCGCGTTGAGCGGCTGAAGGCAGGCGGCATCGTCTTCCACGAAGGCTTCCGCGTCGGCGAGGATGCGAGCCTGGACGCATTGCGCCAGCGTCACGACGCGGTGCTGATCGCGACCGGCGTCTACAAGGCCCGCGCGCTCGATGTCGCAGGCGGCGACGACAGCCGCGTCGTCGCGGCGCTCGACTATCTGATCGCGTCGAATCGCAAGGGCTTCGGCGATGCGGTGCCGGCGTTCGATGGCGGCGCGCTGAACGCCGAGGGCAAGCATGTCGTCGTGATCGGCGGCGGCGACACCGCGATGGACTGCGTGCGCACCGCGATCCGCCAGGGCGCGGCTAGCGTGAAGTGCCTCTATCGCCGCGATCGCACCAACATGCCTGGCAGCCAGCGCGAGGTCGCCAATGCCGAGGAGGAGGGCGCCGAATTCGTCTGGCTGTCTGCCCCCGCCGCCTTCGACGCCGACGGCACGGTCCGTGCGCGGAAAATGCGCCTGGGCGCCGCCGACGCCAGCGGCCGCCGCGCGCCCGAACCCGATCCCAGCGGAGACTTCACGCTGCAGGCCAATCTGGTCGTGAAGGCGTTGGGCTTCGATGCCGAAGACCTGCCGACGCTGTTCGGCGCGCCCGAACTGGGCGTCAGCCGTTGGGGCACGGTGCTGGTCGACGGCAAGTCGCTGATGACCAGCCTCGACGGCGTGTTCGCCGCCGGCGACATCGTCCGCGGTGCGAGCCTGGTCGTCTGGGCCATCCGCGACGGCCGCGACGTCGCCGCGACGATGCACAAGTGGCTGAAGGCCAAGGCGAAGGCCGGGAGGGTCGCGGCGTGAAGACCATGAGGATCGCGGCGGCGCTGTGCGCCCTGATGCCGGGCGTGGCACTGGCACAGACCGCGCCATCGGCGCCGGTCGTCGCCACCGAAACGGCCCCGCCTTCGCAAGAGGCGCTTGTCGAGGCGCGCAAGGTTGCCGCGCGATTGTTGCCACCGGGCGTCTACAAAACCGTCATGTCGGGGTCGATGCAGGCGATCACGGGCAGCATGGGCGACGCGCTGAAAGCGATGCCGCTCCGCCAGATCGCGGAACTGGGTGGCCTGACACCGGCAGAGGCCAAGGCGCTCGACAAGGTCAACATCGAAGAGGTGATGGCGATCTACGATCCGTATTGGCAGCGGCGTCAGCAATTGACGATGCAGGCCATGTTCGGCGCGATGGGCGATTTCTTCACGACGATGGAGCCGACGCTGCGGGAGGCGATGGCACACGCCTACGCCGATCACTTCACCGTTGCCGAACTGACCGACCTCGACCGGTACTTCTCGACCCCGACCGGCGCCAAATACGCCGCCCGCGCGACGACGATCATGACCGATCCAGCGGTGATGGCGTCGATGAAGGATCTCATGCCCAAGATGATGCAGCAGATGCCGCATTTCATCGAAGCGGCGCAGAAAGCCACCGCCGGCCTGCCGCCGGTTCGTAAACTCGACACCATGACCCCCGCCGAACGCGCCAAGCTTGCCAAGGCGCTGGGTGTCGATCCGAGCAAACTCCACGATCCCAAGGTGACGTCATGATGACCGACGCCATGAAGACCGACCCCATGAAGATCGATCAGCGCGCCTATCTCGCCGAGCACGGCATGTATCGTCCCGATACCGAAGGCGACGCCTGCGGCGTCGGCCTCGTCGCCGCGACCGATGGCCGCGCCTCGCGGCGCGTCGTGCAGTCGGCGGTCGATGCGCTGAAGGCGGTGTGGCATCGCGGCGCGGTGGACGCCGACGGCAAGACCGGCGACGGCGCGGGCATCCACATCGACCTGCCGCACCGCTTCTTCGACGATGCCGTCGTCGCCAGCGGCCACAAGGTGCTGCCCAACCGGCTGGCAGTCGGCATGATCTTCCTGCCGCGCACCGACCTTGGCGCGCAGGAGACGTGCCGCACGATCGTCGAGAGCGCGATCATCGAGGCCGGCTACACGATCTACGGCTGGCGCCAGGTGCCCGTCGACGTGTCGGTCATCGGCATGAAGGCGCAGGCGACGCGGCCCGAGATCGAGCAGATCATGATCGCCGGTCCGATGCCGGACGACGTCGATGCCGCCGAATTCGAAAAGAACCTGTATCTGGTCCGTCGCCGGATCGAAAAGCGCGTCATCGCCGCGCAGATCCAGGGCTTCTACATCTGTTCGCTGTCGTGCCGCTCGATCGTCTACAAGGGCCTGTTCCTCGCCGAGAGCCTGTCGGTCTTCTACCCCGATTTGCAGGACCAGCGGTTCGAATCGCGCGTCGCGATCTTCCACCAGCGCTATTCCACCAACACCTTCCCGCAATGGTGGCTGGCGCAGCCGTTCCGCTGCCTGGCGCATAACGGCGAGATCAACACGGTTCGCGGCAACAAGAACTGGATGCTCAGCCACGAAATCCGCATGGCGAGCCTGGCGTTCGGCGAGCATTCGGAAGACATCAAGCCGGTGATCCCGGCGGGCGCCAGCGACACCGCGGCGCTCGACGCGGTGTTCGAGACGATCTGCCGCTCCGGCCGCGACGCCCCGACCGCGAAGATCATGCTGGTGCCCGAAGCGTGGCAGAAGGACACCGACGTCCCCGCCGATCACGCCGCCATGTATCAGTATCTCGCGTCCGTCATGGAGCCGTGGGACGGCCCCGCTGCGCTGGCGATGACCGACGGCCGCTGGGCGGTGGCGGGCGTCGACCGCAACGCGCTGCGCCCGCTGCGGTATACGCGCACGTCGGACGGTCTGCTGATCGTCGGATCGGAAACCGGCATGGTCGTCGTCCCCGAATCGACGATCGTCGCCAAGGGCCGGCTGGGGCCGGGCCAGATGATCGCGGTCGACCTCGACGAAGGCCGGGTGATGAACGATCGCGAGGTCAAGGACCGCATCGCCGGCGAGCATGACTATGCCGCGATGATCGGCGAATTCCACACGCTCGACGATCTGCCCGACGTGCCCGACGCGCTGGTCCGCTACGATCGCGCGGGCCTCACGCGCCGCCAGGTCGCCGCCGGCCAGACGCTGGAGGATATGGAGCTGATCCTCGCGCCGATGGTCGAGACGGGCAAGGAAGCCGTCGGCTCGATGGGCGACGACACGCCGCTCGCCGTCATCAGCGACAAGCCGCGCCTGATCAGCCAGTTCTTCCGCCAGAACTTCAGCCAGGTGACGAACCCGCCGATCGATTCCTTGCGCGAACGCTATGTCATGTCGCTCAAGACGCGCTTCGGCAATCTCGCCAACATCCTCGATACCGAGGATCAGCGCGACCGCGTGCTCGTGCTCGATTCGCCGGTGCTGACCGGCCAGCATTGGGCGCGGCTGCGCGCGCATTTTGCACGCACTGCGACCGAAATCGACTGCACCTTCGACGCCGATGGCGGCCCCGAAAAGCTGCGCGCCGCGATCCAGCGCATCCGCAACGAAGCCGAACAGGCGGTGCGCCAGGGCAAGAGCGAGCTGTTCCTGACCGACGAGCACGTCTCCGAAGACCGGATCGCGATCGCCGGCGTGCTCGCGGCGGCGGCGGTGCACACGCATCTCGTTCGCCGGGGGCTGCGCTCCTACGCCTCGATCAACGTCCGCTCAGCCGAATGCCTCGACACGCATTATTATGCCGTGCTGATCGGCGTCGGCGCGACGACGGTGAACGCCTATCTCGCCGAAGCCGCGATCGTCGACCGCCACACCCGCGGCCTGTTCGGCGACCTGTCCTTGGACGAATGCCTCAAGCGCCACCGCACCGCGATCGAGGAGGGCCTGCTCAAGATCATGAGCAAGATGGGGATCGCGGTGATCTCCTCGTACCGCGGCGGCTATAATTTCGAAGCGGTCGGCCTCAGCCGCAGCCTGGTCAACGACCTGTTCCCCGGCATGCCGGCGAAGATTTCGGGCGAGGGTTATAACTCGCTGCACTACAGCGCGATCGTCCGCCACGAACAGGCGTGGGACGAAGGCGTCGCGAAGCTGCCGATCGGCGGCTTCTACCGTCAGCGTCACACCGGGGAGACGCACGCCTATTCGGCGCAGCTGATGCACCTGTTGCAGACCGCGGTGTCGACAGACAGCTACACGCAGTACCTGCAATTCAGCCGCGGCGTCGCCGATCTGCCGCCGGTCTATCTGCGTGACCTGCTCCAGTTCAACTTCCCCGCCGAAGGCGTGCCGGTCGATCAGGTCGAGGCGATCACGGAAATCCGCAAGCGCTTCGTCACCCCCGGCATGTCGCTGGGCGCGCTGTCGCCGGAGGCACACGAGACGCTGGCGATCGCCATGAACCGCATCGGCGCCAAGGCGGTGTCGGGCGAGGGCGGCGAGGACGTCAAGCGCTTCAGCCCGTACGAAAACGGCGACAATGCCAATTCGACGATCAAGCAGATCGCGTCGGGCCGCTTCGGCGTGACGGCGGAATATCTCAACGCCTGCGAAGAGATCGAGATCAAGGTCGCGCAAGGGGCGAAGCCCGGTGAGGGCGGGCAGCTGCCCGGCTTCAAGGTGACGGAGTTCATCGCCAAGCTGCGCCATGCGACGCCGGGCGTGACGCTGATCAGCCCGCCGCCGCACCACGACATCTATTCGATCGAAGACCTCGCGCAGCTGATCTACGACCTCAAGCAGATCAACCCGCGCGCGCGCGTCTGCGTGAAGCTGGTGAGTTCCTCGGGCATCGGCACCGTCGCGGCGGGCGTCGCCAAGGCACATGCCGACGTTATCCTCGTCGCCGGCCATGTCGGCGGCACGGGTGCGAGCCCGCAGACCAGCGTCAAATACGCCGGCACGCCATGGGAAATGGGCCTTTCCGAGGTCAACCAGGTCCTCACCCTCAACGGCCTGCGCGGCCGGGTGCGCCTGCGCACCGATGGCGGCCTCAAGACCGGTCGCGACATTGTCATCGCCGCGATCCTCGGCGCGGAAGAGTTCGGCATCGGAACGCTGTCGCTGGTCGCGATGGGCTGCATCATGGTGCGCCAGTGCCATTCGAACACCTGCCCGGTCGGCGTCTGTACGCAGGACGAAGCGCTGCGCAGCAAGTTCGTCGGTACGCCCGAAAAGGTCATCAACCTGATGACCTTCATCGCCGAAGAGGTGCGCGACATCCTCGCCCGCCTGGGCGTGCGCAGCCTCGACGAGGTGATCGGCCGCACCGAATTGCTCCGCCAGGTCAGCCGCGGCGCCGAGCATCTCGACGACCTCGATTTGAACCCGATCCTCGCCAAGGTCGATGCGAGCGACGCCGAGCGCCGCTTCAGCCTGTCGACCTTCCGCAACGATGTGCCCGACAGCCTCGATGCGCAGATCATCAAGGATGCCGCCGCCGTGTTCAGCCGCGGCGAGAAGATGCAGCTGACCTATTCGGTGCGCAACACGCATCGCGCGGTCGGCACGCGCCTGTCGAGCGAGATCACGCGCCGCTTCGGGATGAGCAAGCTCGCCGACGGCCACGTCACGATCCGGCTGCGCGGCTCCGCCGGCCAGTCGCTCGGCGCCTTCATGTGTAAGGGCATCACGCTGGAGGTGTTCGGCGACGCCAACGATTATGTCGGCAAGGGCCTGTCGGGCGGCACGATCATCCTGCGGCCGGCGGTGTCGTCACCGCTCGCCAGTCAGGACAATACGATCGCCGGCAATACCTGCCTCTATGGCGCGACGAGCGGCACGCTGCTTGCGGCGGGGCAGGCGGGCGAGCGCTTCGCGGTGCGCAATTCGGGCGCGACCGTGGTGGTCGAGGGCTGCGGCGCCAATGGCTGCGAATATATGACCGGCGGCGTCGCGGTGCTGCTGGGCACGGTCGGCCAGAATTTCGGCGCCGGCATGACCGGCGGCATGGCTTTCGTCTACGATCCGCACGCGACCTTCGAACGCCGCGCCAACCCCGACAGCATCGTCTGGCAGCGCCTCGCCTCGGCGCATTGGGAAGGCGTGCTCAAGGACTTGGTCGAACGCCACGCCAAGGCCACCGACAGCAAATGGTCGAAGAGCCTGCTCGCCGACTGGGACCGGATCGCCGGCGATTTCTGGCAGGTGATCCCGAAGGAAATGCTCTCCCGCCAGACGCACCCGCTCGACGACACGATCGAAGCGGTGGCGGCGGAATAGGGATAGACAACAGTTCGTCATCCCGGCGTACGCCGGGATCCATGGAAGGCAGTGCAGTCGCTGAAGCGCGTATCCTCAGCCGCGCACATCCATGGATTCCGGCGTGCGCCGGAATGACGAATAGGCGGGAAGCGTCCTTATTCCACCACCGTCGGCTGGCCCGGCATATCGAGTCCCTGCTCGGCCAAGGCGTTGCGCAGCACGATCCCCAACGCCTCCTCAACGGTGACCTGCCAACGCGCGGCCAATGCGCGTAGCCCAGCTTCGATCTCCGCATGGTCGATGTGGATTACGCCATCGATGATGCGAACCCCTTTATCTGGGGCCATCACTGCTTCCCTCCATCCGCCCATGCTTCTAACACCGCAGGCATGTGGCAGCTCTACCAATTCCCCCTGTGCCCGTTCAGCCGCAAGGTGCGGCTGCTGCTCGGTGAAAAGGGCATCGGCTATCAGCTGGTGCGCGAATCGCCGTGGGAGCGGCGCGACGAGTTCATGGACATGAACCCCGCGGGCGAAACGCCGGTGATGGTCGACGCCAGCCGCCCGGGCGCGCCGCTGATCGATTCGATGGCGATCTGCGAATATTTCGAGGAAACGGTCGACAAGGCGGCGACGATCAACGGCACCGCCGCCAACCGCGCCGAAATTCGCCGGCTGGTGACGTGGTTCGACACGCATTTCTATCGTGACGTCACCGGGCCGCTGCTCCACGAGCGCGTCGTCAAGCGCCTCGCCCACCGCGCCTCGCCCGATGCCAAGGGCCTACGCGAGGCGATGAAGGCGGCGGTCAGCCATCTCGATTACACCGATTACCTGCTCGATCACCGCAACTGGCTGGGCGGCGCGACGATGAGCCTCGCCGACCTTGCCGCCGCCGCGCAGATCTCGGTGGCGGACTATCTCGGCGGCATCGACTGGAAGGGGCATGATCAGACCGCGCGCTGGTATCGCGGCTTCAAGAGCCGCCCCAGCTTCCGCCCGTTGCTGTCCGAGCGGATGGAATTGATCGGCCCTCCGGCGCATTACGACAATGTCGACTTCTGAGCTCGCCGCCTCCGATCCCCTGACGTTCGACGAGTTCGAGCGCGTCGACATCCGAGTCGGCACGATCGTCGCCGCCGAACCCTTTCCCGAAGCGCGCAAGCCCGCGATCAAGCTGCGCATCGATTTCGGCGAGGGCATCGGCATCAAACGATCGTCGGCGCAGATCACCACGCACTACACGCCCGAAGATTTGGTCGGGCGTCAGGTCGCCGCGGTGGTCAACTTCCCGCCGCGCCAGATCGGGCCGGTCATGTCCGAAGTGCTGACGCTCGGCTTCCCCGATGCGGACGGGAAGGTGGTACTGATCGCCCCCGATCAGCCGGTGCCGAACGGCGGTCGCCTCTTCTAACATCGCGCCCCTTCAAGTCCTCCCCCGCCAGTGGGAGGTGGCATGCCGAAGGCATGACGGAGGGGGAGGTCAGGGTAAGGCTTCGTTGCTGGGAACGAGAATGCCCGCCCCGTCACCGCGTTAGATAGCACCCCGTATCGCGTCGCTCCGGCCAAGCCCTCACGTACCCGCCGTCACCCCAGCGCAGGCCGGGGTCTCCCGGTGAAGGCGTCCGCCAGAAGCCGCTACAGCCCCCCAGCCCGCGCCGCGGCGACGCATACGGGCAGGTCGCGTCGCCCGCCCGTGCCAACACAGGTGCCGCGGATCAGCTCCGCAGCACCGCACCCTGTTTCGCCGCCGCCGCGACGATCTTGTCGGCGATGGCCTTCAGCGCCTCATCGGTGAAACTCTTGTCGGCGGGTTGCAGCACCGCCTCCACCGCGACCGACTTGAACCCCTCGTCGACGCCGGCGCCGGTAAACACGTCGAACACGCGTGCCCCCGTGATCGCCGCCTTGTCCGCCGATCGCACCGCGCGCACCAGCGCGTCGGCGCTGACGCCCTGCGGCACCAGGAAGGCGAAGTCGCGGCGCACCGATTGCAGCGCCGGCGGCGCGAAGGCCGAGCGCATGAAGCCGCCGCTGCGCTTGGCGGGCAGCGCATCGAGATATACTTCCACCGCCGCGACCGTGCCGTCCAGGTCGAACGCCTTGAGCAGGCTGGGGTGCAGCATGCCGAAGCGCGCCAGTACCGTCTTCGGCCCCAGCCGCAGCGTGCCCGACTGGCCGGGGTGCCACGCGCCGCCTGCCTCGCCCATCACCTGCAGATTGTCGACCGGCGCCCCCGCCGCGGCGAGCAGCGCCAGCGCCTCCGCCTTGGCGTCATAGGCGTCGAAGCCCGCCGCCTTGCCTGCACGCCAGCCGCGCTCGCGCGCATGGCCCGCCAGCACGACACCGACGGTCGGATGCTCGCCACCGGCCAGGTAACGGCGGCCGATCTCGAACAGCCGCACGGTCGCGATGCCGCGCTTCAGGTTGCGCGCGCTCGCCGACAGCAGGCCGGGCAGCAGCGACGGCCGCATGACCTTCAGGTCTTCGCTGATCGGGTTGGCGAGGCTCCACGTGCCCCCGCCGAACGGCGCGGCTTGTGCTTCGCTGAGGAAGCTCCACGTCACCGCCTCGTCCAGCCCGCGCGCGGCGGCGGCGCGGCGGACGCGGCGTTCCAGCTTCTGTTCGGGCGTGGCGGTCGGGCGCGCGACGCCGGGCGTGCGCGGCAGCGCGACGGGCGCGACCTTATCGATCCCCTCGATGCGGATCACTTCCTCGACCAGATCGGCAGGGCCGTCGATATCCCGGCGCCACGTCGGCACGGTGACGGTCCAGTCGCCGTCGACCGTGAAGCCGAGCCGTTCGAGGATCGCGCGCTGCCGCTCCGGCGCCACGGCAAGGCCCCCCAACGTCTCGGCGCGTGCCGGATCGTAGCCAATCGTCCGCGGCGCCACCGGCGGTTCGCCCGCCCGCGTCACGGCACTCGCCGTGCCACCGCAATAGTGCTGGACGAGGAAGGTCGCGATGGCCAGGCCGTCGTCGAGGAACGCCGGGTCGACGCCGCGCTCGAACCGCTGGCGCGCATCGCTGGTGAGCGTGAGCGCCTGGCCCGTCCGCGCGATCGCGTCGGGCGCGAAATAGGCGCATTCGATGACGACGTCGGTCGTCTCGGCTGTGACGCTGGAATGCTCGCCGCCCATGATGCCGCCGATGTCGTGAACGCCCGTCTCGTCGGCGATGACGGTCATGCCCTCACGCAACGTATAGGTCTTGTCGTTCAGCGCCTCAATCGTCTCCCCGTCGCGGGCGGATCGCGCGACGAGGCCGCCGGTCAGCTTCGCGCGATCATAGACGTGTAGCGGGCGCCCGAGGTCGACAGTCATGTAATTGGTGATGTCGACCAAGGTCGAGATCGGCTTCTGCCCGATCGCGGTCAGCCGCTGGCGCATCCATTCCGGCGCCTCGCCATTGGTGAGGCCGGTGACCGCCTGTGCGTAAAAGGCCGGGCAGCCGGCGGCGTCCTCGATCGCCACGTCCGGACCGGGGCCTTGCGCATCGATCGCGGGCACGGTCGGCGGCACCAACGTGCCGAGGCCGGCGGCGGCGAGGTCGCGCGCGATGCCGTGCACGCCCATGCAATCCTGCCGGTTGGGCGTGATCGATACGTCGATGACCGGATCGTTCAGCCCGGCATAGTCGGGGTAGGGGGTGCCGACCGGCGCGTCCTCGGGCAGTTCGATGATGCCGTCATGGCCCTCGCCGATCTCCAGCTCGCGCGCCGAACACATCATGCCGTTCGATTCGACGCCGCGGATCGCCGCGACCTTCAGCGTCACGTCGAGGCCGGGAACATAGGCACCCGGCGCGCCGAACACGCCGACCAGGCCGGCGCGTGCGTTGGGCGCGCCGCAGACGACCTGCATCGGACCGTCACCGGCATCGACGCTCAGCACCTGCAGCTTGTCGGCCTGCGGGTGACGCTCGGCGGACAGGATACGCGCGACGCGGAACGCCTGCAGCGCCTCGCCGGGGTTGTGGACGCCCTCCACCTCCAGCCCGATGCGCGTCAGGCCGTCGACGATATCGTCGAGGCTCGCGTCGGTGGTCAGGTGGTCCTTGAGCCAGGAGAGGGTGAATTTCATCGGTCGTTCCGTTCTGATCGTCATCCCGGCGAAAGCCGGGATCCATGGACGCGGTCGGCCTTGGGGCGGGCGGGCCGTATCCTTATGTCCTGCGCCGTATCCATGGATCCCGGCGTGCGCCGGGATGACGGATACGAGCGCGGAGCTTTACGCCGCCCCGACGCCGCCCGACAGCGTCGGCACGTCCAGGCTCGAAAAGCCGTAATGCTTCAGCCAGCGGATATCGCCGTCGAAGAAGGGGCGAAGGTCGTCCATGCCGTATTTCAGCATGGCGAGCCGGTCGATCCCGCAGCCGAACGCAAAGCCCTGCCATTCGTTGGGGTCCAGCCCGCACGCTTCGATGACCTTGGGGTGGACCATGCCGCTGCCCAGCACCTCCATCCAGCCGCCGCCCGACCCACCGATCACGCGCTTGCCCTTCTCGATCGTATAGCCGACGTCGACTTCCGCCGACGGTTCGGTGAACGGGAAATAGCTCGGGCGCAGGCGCAGCACGATGTCGTCGCGCTCGAAGAACGCCTTCAGGAACGTCTCCAGCGTCCATTTCAGGTGGCCGAGCGTGATGCCCTTGTCGATCACCAGCCCTTCGACCTGATGGAACATCGGCGTGTGCGTCGCATCCGAATCAGAGCGATAGGTGCGGCCCGGCGCGATGATGCGGATCGGCGGCTGCTGGTCCAGCATCGTGCGGATCTGCACCGGCGACGTATGCGTGCGCAGCAGCGAGAAGGTTGTGCGCTCGTCGAAGCTGCCGTCCGCCTTCGCGTCGATCCCCTGTTGCAGGTAGAAGGTGTCGTGCATCGCGCGCGCCGGATGCGTCTCCGGAATGTTGAGCGCGCTGAAATTGTGCCAGTCGGTCTCGATCTCCGGCCCCGTCGCGACCGCGAATCCCAGGTCGGCGAAGATCTCGGCCAGTTCGTCCATCACCTGGCTGACCGGGTGGACGGTGCCGGCGAGCGGCGCCTCGGCGGGCAGCGTCATGTCGAGCGTTTCGCTCGCCAGCCGCGCATCCAGCGCCGCGCGCTCCAGCGCCTCTTTGCGCGTGGCGATGCCGGTCGCGACCGCCTCGCGCAAGCCGTTGATCCGCGGCCCTTCGACCTGGCGCTCCTCGGGGCTCATCTTGCCCAGCGTCTTCAGCAGTGTGGTGACGCTGCCCTGCTTGCCGAGCGCCTCGACCCGCACCGCCTCGAGCGCATCGAGGCTTGCGGCGGATTCGATCGCGGCGATCAGTTGGCCGCGCAGGGTGTCGAGGTCTTGCGTCACGTCATGCTCTCTTTCGTCGGGACCGGCGGCAGGGGGGCAAGCCCCAATCCGACGCCGAGATCGCCCCAGTCTTCGTTCTGCGCTTCGATCAGCTCGATCTTCCACGCGCGCCGCCATTCTTTCAGCCGCTTCTCGCGCACGATGGCGGCTTCCATCGTGGCGTGTACCTCATACCAGATGAGGACGTGGACGCCGTATGCCTTGGTGAAGCCGGGGATCAAGCCCTCGCGATGCTGGACGAGGCGTGCGAGCAGGTTTGAGGTGACGCCGATATAGAGCGTGCCATGTCGACGGCTGGCGAGAATGTAGACGCAAGGCTGGAAGACGTCGCGCATGAATGGGTTGCCCCTTCCCGCCCCCACCTTCGTCATCCCGACGAAAGTCGGGATCCATGGAGGGGGTGTGGCCGATGGTAGCATGCAAACGCCAGCGGCCCCAATCCATGGATCCCGGCGTGCGCCGGGATGACGAAAAGGGGGAGGCGGCCGCCGATCACCACCCCCAAACCAAAAAGGGCGCCGGTGTTGCCACCGACGCCCCTTCGCATTCCGTCCGTCAGGCGCGTTACGCGGCCTGGGGCAGAGCCGCCTTCGCCTGCGCGACGATCGCGGCAAAGGCCGCCGTCTCGTGCATCGCGATGTCGGCCAGGACCTTCCGGTCCAGGTCGATGTTGGCGAGCTTCAGGCCGTGCATGAACTGCGAATAGGTCAGGCCTTCCGCGCGGACGCCGGCGTTGATGCGCTGGATCCACAGACCACGGAAGGTCCGCTTCTTCACCTTGCGGTCGCGATACGCATACTGGCCGGCCTTTTCGACGGCCTGGCGAGCGATACGGATCGTGTTCTTGCGACGGCCGTAATAGCCCTTCGCCTGGGACAGGATGTTCTTGTGCTTGGCGCGAGTGGTTACGCCCCGCTTGACGCGTGCCATGTCCTGATCTCCTTACTTGAGGCCGTACGGCGCCCAGGCCTTCACCGTCGCGGTGTCGGCCTTCGACAGCACCTTGGTGCCGCGGTTCTGGCGGATGTACTTGCTGTTGTGCGAAATCAGGCGGTGGCGCTTGCCGGCGACGCCGTGCTTCAGCAGGCCGCTGGCGGTCAGCTTGAAGCGCTTCTTGACGCCGCTCTTGGTCTTGAGCTTGGGCATTTTGGTCCTTTCGCTATGAGCAGGCATGGACAGCCGCGGCAGCCCTTGATGGCCGGGCAGTCCTGTAGCGCCTCGCTCGGGAAGCGGGCCCCATACCGCCGCCGCACGCAAAACGCAAGGACGGGGGACCGATGCGGAACCGGAACGAGGGCGCACGCGCTTGGCCACTCGATGGAGACGCCCGCTTCCGCCCCGTCCCAGACGATCCTGCCCGCGCGCCGCCGCCGTGCGTGGCGAATCGCGCGCAACATCGTGCTCGCGGTCATCGCGCTGATCGTCGCGATCTGGCTGGTGCTCTATATCACCAAGGGCCGCTTCCTGCGCGCGCCCTTCGAACGATTCGTCGGCGGCCAGACGCATCGCGCAGTGCGGATCGACGGCGACTTCCAGCTCTATTTCGCGCCGTTCAAGATCAAGTTCGTCGCCGAGCGGATGACGATCGCCAACCCCGCCTGGGCCAGCCGCCCCTATCTGTTCGACGCGGCGCGGATCGACACGCGGATCGCGCCACTGTCGCTCCTGTGGGGCAAGCGCCGGCTCTATTGGCTCGATCTCGTCGACGGCAAGGTCGACCTCGAATGGAAGCCGGACCACAGCACCAACACCTGGACATTCAGCGACAAGAAGGGCGGCAAGCCGCTCGATTTCCCGCGCATCGATGTCGCCAACGTGCGCGGCACGACCGTGCGCTACGTCGACCCGCGCATGCAGGTGACGGCCGACCTCGCCATCGCCGACATCCGGTCGACCGATGCGCGCATCGGCAAGTCGGTCGGCGTCACCGGCACCGGCCGTATCCGCACCGCGCCCTTCACGCTGACCGCGCGGCTGCTCACCCCCGATGCGACGGTGAACCGCGGCCAGAACCAGCTCGTCGCGCGGATGCGTGCGGCGGGGAACGTCATCGACGTCGCGGGCACCTTGCCCTCGCTCGCCGAGATCGAGGGCGTGCCGCTGTCGGTCGCCGCGCGCGGGCGCAACATGGCCGATCTGCTCGGCATCATCGGCGTCGCCATCCCCAACACGCGCACCTATCGCGTCCGCGGCCAAATGGTGAAGGACGGCGCGGACTATCGCTTCACCCGCCTTACCGGCGTGGCGGGGGCGACCGACCTTGCCGGCACGCTCACCGTGACGACGGGCGAGCGGCTCCACCTCGACTCCACGCTCGCGACCAAGCGCCTCGACATCATCGATGCCGCGCCCTTCATCGGCTACAATCCCGATATCGTCGCAACCAAGGGCGCGGAGGCAGCGGCGGCGGCGGCCGGCGCGGCAAGCGGCCGGCTGCTGCCTGATGCGGCGCTGCCGATCGCGACGATGCAGCGCTTCGATGCCGACCTGAAGTGGACGGTCGGCGTCGTGCGATCGCGCAACGTACCGATCAGCAACGTCGACCTGACGCTGGCGCTGAAGAACGGCCGGCTGGCCCTCTCGCCACTCACCTTCGCAATGGCGCGCGGCAATGTGGCGAGCGACGTGGTGTTCGACACGCGCGCCCGGCCATCGGCGGTCCGCTACGACATCCGCCTGACGCCGACGCCGCTCGGCCGGCTTCTGAAGGGCTATGGCGTGGCAGAGGCGGGGACGACCGGCACGATCCACGGCCGCATCCGGCTCGACGGGCGCGGCGATACGATCCACGATTCGCTCAGCACCGCGCGCGGACGCATCGCCTTCGTCATTCCGCAGGGCGATCTGACGACCGGCAATGCGCAATTGTCCGAACTCGATATCGGCACCTTCGTACAGAAGATGTTCGAGGATAAATTGAAGGAGCCGGTGCGCATCAACTGCGGGCTGGTCGGCTTCACCGTACGCGGCGGCGTCGCGGCGGCGGACCCGATCCTGATCGATACGTCGAAGAACGTGATCCTCGGCCGCGGCGGCTTCAGCTTCCGGACCGAGGGCGTCGACCTCGCCATCCGGGCGGACGGCAAGAAGTTCAGCCTGTTCTCAGGGCAGTCGCCCGTCGGCATCGGCGGCACCTTCGCGCATCCCAAGCTCGACGTGATCAGCAACCAGCTGCTCGGCCGCGCCGGCGCCGGCCTGGGGCTGGCGGTGGTCGCGACGCCGGTGGCGGGCATCCTCGCCTTCGTCGACGTCGGCGACGCCAAGGCCGCCGCCTGCGGCCCGGTCCTCGCCGGCGCCACCGCCGCGGCGCAACGCACCACCAAGGGCGCCCCCCGCGACGACGTCGGCCACGGCACGACCGCCAAGGAGGAAAACGGCAAGGCCTCCGGCGGCGAACGCAAGACCCAGCGCAAGAAGTTCCTGGGGATCTTCTGAGGGGGAGAGGGGGGCTTCTACCAATCCGTCATTCCCGCTCAGGCGGGAATCCAGACACGCTACCCTCGCGCATCCAGCCGCAACGTCAGAGGGTACGGATTCCCGCCTGCGCGGGAATGACGGACCGTGTGAGGCGCGCGTCCCGCACACCGACGGCCAAGGCGCGCGCTCTCCCACTTCCGTCATCCCGGCGAAAGCCGGGATCCATGGACAGCGCGCCATACGCGTCGGCGCGCAAACACTGCCGTCACCGCCACCATGGATCCCGGCCTCCGCCGGGATGACGGGTGGGGAGGGCGCGCGCCTCCAACTCCCCGTCAAACCTCAGTGATCATGCCCATGCGCCGCGCGCAGCGCCTCCAGCACGTCGTCCGTCCGCGCCGGGTCGCCGATCGCCAGCACATGGCCCGCGCTCGCCGCGGTCAGCGGGTCGCCGTTCCAGTCGCACATTCGTCCGCCCGCGCCCTCGACCACCGGCACCAGCGCCGCAAAGTCATACAGCTGCAGCCCGGATTCCGCGACCACGTCGAGATGCCCGCTCGCCAGCAGCCCGTAATTGTAGCAATCGCCGCCATAGACCGGCCCCTGCCGCGCATGCCCGCCCGAGGCGGCGGCGACGAGCGCCATATAGTGCGGCACGTCGCCATCCGCGAACAGGTGCGGGCTGGTGGTGGCGACGATCGCGCCCTCAAGCTGCGCGCAGCGCCGGGTGCGGGCGGGCGTGCCGTTGAAGGTCGTCGGCCGGCCGGCGACACCCAGCCAGCGTTCGCGCTGTACCGGCTGGTCGATGATGCCGAGCAGCGGCCAGCCATCCTCGACCAGCGCGATCAGCGTCCCGAAGATCGCGCGCCCCACCGTGAAGCTGCGCGTGCCGTCGATGGGGTCGAGCACCCATTGCCGCCCGGTCACGCCGTCCTTGGTGCCATATTCCTCGCCGACCACGCCGTCGCCCGGCGCCTCGGCATCCAGCAGCCGCCGCATCGCCGCCTCCGCCTCGCGATCGGCGCGGGTGACGGGGGAGCGGTCGTCCTTCAGCTCGACGCCGTGGTCGGCGCGGAAATAGGGGCGGATCGCCGCGCCGGCGGCGTCGGCGAGGCGCTGGGCAAGCTGGATATCGGCGGCGGTAATCGGCATGATCGCAGCCCTATCGCGGGGCAGGGCCAGGCGCTAGGGTCCGGTCACGTCTTTGCGAGAGGATCCCTTCCATGCGCCTGTTTTCCGCCGCTATTGCCACGATCGCGCTTGTCGCCACTCCTGCTATCGCCGGCCTGCCGGTGGGTGCGAAGGCGCCGACCTTCGCCACGCGCGGCGCGGTCGCCGGCCAGGTCGTCGGCATCGATCTCGCCCAGCAGCTCAAGAAGGGCCCGGTCGTCCTCTATTTCTTCCCCGCGGCCTTCACCGGCGGCTGCAACGCCGAGGCGCATGCCTTTGCCGAAGCGATTCCCGAATTCCAGAAGGCCGGCGCGACCGTGATCGGCATGTCGGCCGACGACGTGCCGACGCTGCAGCGCTTCTCGGCGGAAAAGTGCGCGGGCAAGTTCGCGGTGGCGAGCGCGGGGCCCGCGGTCATCAAAAATTACGACGTCGCGCTCAATGCTGGCGGCCGCGCGCTGACCAAGCGGACTAGCTATGTCATCGGCCGCGACGGCAAAATCGCGTTCGTTCACGACGATATGAACCCGGCGCAGCATGTGGCGTTGACGCTCGCCGCGGTTCGTCGCCTCGCAGCGAAGTGAAGCCACGGAAACTTCCTGATAACATTTCGCGGGTACACATCGCGGAACACCGGAAAGGGCGTAGATGAACGGGCCGTTGGCAGCGCGAAAGGACGGCAAGGGTGATCTATTCACCCGAATCGGCGACTTTCTCGCGTCTCAGGGCCTCAGCCCCGAGCCGGCCCATTACACCTTCGCCTATGATGTCATCACCAATCCGGACGGCGCGATCGCCCAGGCGGTGATGCGGCTGACCGATGGTGGTTTCCGCCTCAGCCGCTCCGACATCGAAAAGCTCGGCGGGCGCGTGATGCTGGGGGCCGCGGTTCAGCCCGAAGCGGAACCGCCGCGCCCCAGCTATCGCGATCACCAGTCGGAGGTCGAGGACGAGGCGGTTCGCCTGGTCGAAGCGACCCAGGCGCAGGTCGACGATTTTGCGACGATGATGCGCGCGATGCAGGACCAGACGCGTGATTTCGGCGCGGACCTCGCCGAAAGCGCGGCGGCGATCGATACGGCGGGGCCGGCCGGCCTCGACGCGATCGCGCGCATCGCCGGCACGATGCTGGCCCGCGTGCGCGATGCCGAGGTGCGGCTCGACCAGGCGACGCGCGAGGCGGAAACGCTCCGTGCCAAGCTCGCCGAAGCGAACGACACCGCGCGCCGCGATGCGCTCACCGGCCTGCCCAACCGCCGCGCGTTCGGCGAGGCGTTCGACCATCGCCGCGAACTCGAAGGGCCCTTCTGCCTCGCGGTCTGCGACATCGACCGGTTCAAGCGGATCAACGATGCGCATGGCCACCAGATCGGCGACCGCGTCCTGTCCGCCGTCGCGCGAACGCTCAGCGAGGAATGCCAGAAATATCTCGTCGTCCGCCACGGCGGCGAGGAATTCGCGATCCTGATCCACGGCCTGACCCTCGCCGATGCCGCCGCGCACCTCGACGGGGCGCGCAGTGTCATCGCCGGCAAACGATTCCGCCTGCGCGAAACCGACAAGCCGCTGGGGCAGGTGACGCTGTCGATCGGCGTCACCGCCGTACAGACTGGCGAGACGATCGATGCCGCGTTCGAACGCGCCGACCGCCTGCTGTACACCGCGAAGAGCGATGGCCGCGACCGGGTGTGTGCCGCCTGATATTGGCGTAAACCGCGCCACTGTCGTGGCGGAAATTCCCAATTCAGTTTGAGCTGCCGAAGAAAACCGCGCAAATCCGCGGTTTTTCGCATTTGGCACGATGGCTGCAAAGTCCCTGGCATGCGGCGACGAACGGTTCGCCCGCCGCAGCAAAAGGGAAACAGACCATGTCCATCCGCTTCGATATCGCTCAGCGCGCCGCCGTCTCGGTCATTGCCGCGCTCGCCTTCGCCGGCCTCGCGATCAGCGCCGCCGTCCCCGTCCTGCCGATCGCCTGATCCCCACAAGCCTGAGGAGACGCATCATGTATCGCAGCTTCGCACTCGCGCTGTCGGCCTTCTGCACCACCGTCCTGGTCCTCGCCAGCCAGAGCACCGGCACGATCGGCTGACGACCTACCCGGCGGTTGCGACCGCCCCGATCGGCCCGACCGGCGCATCCTCGCCCCGGCTATAGGTGCCGATCAACACCCCGGCGGCGAGCACATGCCCCGCCATCGCCTCCAGCATCGCGGCACGGCCGGGCGTCTCGCCCGGATCGCCGACGCCTGCATCAAGCGCGAACAGCTGGAAGGCATAGCGATGGCTGCCATGACCGGTCGGCGGGTCAGGCGGCAGCCAGCCTTCGCGAAGATAGGAATTGCGGCCGACGTCGCGCTCGGGCGTTCCCGCGCCATCGCTGCGGATTGCGCCTTCCTCCAGCCGGCCCGTGTCGGCAGGCATGCCCCAGACGACGGCGTGGACCAACGGTTGCGGCGCCGGTGCGTCGGCATCCTCGACCAGTAAGGCGAGATGCGCCGTGCCGTCGGGTAGCGGCCCCCAAACCAGCGGCGGCGACACGCCATCGCCGTCCGCGGTAAAGCGTTCGGGCAGCCGCGCACCATCGGCGAAGGCGGGGCTCATCAGCTCGATCCGCGGGATCGCGGTGCCCAGCGTCCCGCGCGCGATCGCCAGCTTTTCGGCGCCCGCGCGCACGTCGGACAGCGCCTTGCCCAGCCAGGCGGGGATATGTTCCAGCATCAGCCTTGCTCCTGCGGGCAATCGCCGGCGCGCATCGCCGGCGCTTTGTTTGCGGCGAACCAGCGGCTGCGGTCGCCCATCGTGTCGGCATCGTGGTAACATGCTTCCGCGCGCGATCCGTCGGCGCCCAGCATCAGCGTCCAATCGTTGTCGCCGCAATCGTGCGGCATGCAGCCGTGCGCGGCGATGCGGCCATCGGCGGTGCGGAAGATCGGCACGGTCACCGCATCGCGGTTCACGAATCGGCGGCGGATGCGTTCGTCGCCCACCGCATCGTTCAGCGCGCGCGCCACTTCGGTACGATCATAGAAGCCGACCCCATCGACGGCATCGGTCGGATATTTGCCGACATAGGCGGTCAGCGCATCGGCATGCGCTTGGCCGGGCAAAGGCTTGGGCATCTGCGTCGGCGGCGGGACGAAGCCTGCGGCGGCGGCATTGTCGGGGGCCTCTGCCTTGCGCGCGCCGCCACAGGCCGCGAGGCAGAGGATCGGGGCGAGGCCCATGGCGAGAAGGATCGGACGCATCGTCATGGAACGCAAGACAGGCCCCGGCGGTTGCCTGTCGCATGACCGGGTCCGACGCCACCGATCTCGATCGCTTCGTCCGTGCGCAGGAGGGCGTTTGGAATCAGGCGCTTGCCGAGCTGCATGCCGGCCGCAAGACCAGCCATTGGATGTGGTTCGTCTTCCCGCAGATCGCCGGTCTGGGCAGCAGCGCGATGGCGCAAACCTATGCGATTCGCGACGCCGACGAAGCGCGTGCGTATCTGGCGCACCAATTGCTCGGCGGGCGGCTGATCGCGATGACGCAGGCGGCCATCGCGGCGCCCGGCAGTGCGGAGGCGATGTTCGGCAGCATCGATGCGATGAAGCTGCGGTCGTCGATGACGCTGTTCGCCGCGGTCGCCGACGATCCGACACCGTTCGAAGCGGCGCTGGAGCGCTTCTACGATGGGCAGCGCGATCCCAAAACGCTGGCGCTGCTCAGCGAACGCTGACCAGCGTCACACCTTCGCCGAAAAGATCATCCGGCCCTGGCCCAGTTGCGCGAACACCTGCGACAGGTCGCTTTCGCCGACCGCGAAACAGCCCTGGCTGCGGCCGAGCATGCCGTGCGTGCGCAGCATGTCCTTGTTCGCATACCAGGCCGAATGCACCACGATCGCGCGCGCCAGCGCATTGTCGTTGGTGGCGTCGAGCCCGATCAGTCGCTGCGAGCGGCCATGCTTGCCGACGTAGTAATCGTCGGTGACGAACGCGCCCTGCGAGGTCGCGTTGGAATTGGGCTCGTTCGAAAAGCGCTTCAGATAGCCGGTGTGCGCCGGGTCCGATCCGCTGCCGTGCGCGACCAGGAACGACTGGCTCTTGCCCGACACCAGGTCGACGAGGTGGAAGCGCGGCTCGGACGAAGACGCCGCCATGTCGGCGATCGCGATCCGGTCGCGCCGCGGGATGCGGCGGCCATGCTGGTTCAGCGCGGCCATCGCCTGGCGCATCAGATCGGGGCGCACGACGCGCGGCGAGGTGATGGCTTGCGCGAACATGCGCGGGCGCGGGGCCGGCAACGGCGGTTCGCTGACCGGCCGCAAATCGGCCTGGCTCAGGCGGCGGGTCGCGGCAGAGACCGTGCCCGGCATCGCCAGCGTCGTCGCCAGCACCAATCCGTTCTTCAGCAGCGCACGACGATCGCGCGCGCCATCATTCTGATTTTGCATCGAATTTCCGTAATGCCCCGGTTCTTGCCCGCGAGACATCATATAGCAGCTTCGGACTTAATATTCTGCGGGTCCCAGCCCCAAGTCGGCGTTGCGGTTGCACGCTTCGGCGCGGGTTGGGCTCGATTGATCCGATTTGGCCATGGCACCAGCCGCGATATCGCGCGTTGAGACCCGCGAAAGGCAAACGAAAGTCAAGGGCGAATCGATATGGCACAGCGATCGACACGATGGTTTTCGGCGATGACCGCGGCGGCGCTGGTAATGGCGCTTCCGGCCCCCGCATTCGCGGCGGCGGCCAGCGATGCCCTGGCCCCGGAAGTCACGTCGCTCGCCCCCAATCGCTTCCTGTGGAACGACAGCGGCAGCAGCGAACCGGTCAGCATTGTCGTCTCGATCCCGGATCAGAAGGCCTATGTCTATCGCGGCACGATGCTGATCGGCGCGTCCACCGTCTCGACGGGCAAGGACGGCAAGGAGACGCCGGTCGGCGTCTTCCCGATCCTGCAGAAGTCGGAAAAGCATAAGAGCAACCTGTACGACAGCGCGCCGATGCCGTTCATGCAGCGCCTGACCTGGGACGGCGTCGCGATCCACGCCGGCATGAACCCGGGCTTCCCCGCCTCGCACGGGTGCATCCGCGTGCCGACCGATTTCGCCAGGAAGCTGTTCGCGATCACCAGCCGCGGCACGCCGGTGCTGGTGACGGATGCGTCGGCCGCAGAGGGCTGGACGCTGCCCACCGACGCCGACGCCGCCGCGATGCAAAGCGAGACGGCGACCGCCAACGAGGCGTGGTTGCAAACCGCGTCGCGGTGAGCAGAGGCTGCCAACCTGGAATCCGTCATTGCGAGCGCAGCGAAGCAATCCAGAGCCGGACCAGGACGCCCTGGATTGCGTCGCTGCGCTCGCAATGACGCACTACCAGGAATGTCCACGACCCTTGCCGCCGCCCCACACCTGACGCACAGCTGGAGCCCATGACCGACCTCGTCACCATCCGCTCCGGCGCATTGACCGCCGCGATCAACCCCGTCGGCGCCGAGCTGACGCATCTGCGCGACGCCGACGGCCGCGAGCTGATGACCAACGCGGACCCGACCTTCTGGACCGGTCACGCGCCGATCCTGTTCCCGGTGATCGGCATGACGTACGAAAAGGCGATCCGGCTCGACGGCACATCCTATCCGATGGCCAAGCATGGCTTCGCTCGCCATAGCCTGTTCGACACGGTCGCGCAGTCCGACGCCAGCGTCACCTTCGCGCTGACCGACAGTGCCGAGACGCGCGCCTCCTACCCCTTCGCCTTCCGGCTCGAGATCACGTTCACGCTTCGGGATGCGACGCTCCACGTCGAGGCGCGCATCCACAACCCCGCGACCGAGCCCATGCCGGCGAGCTTCGGCTTCCACCCCGCCTTCGCCTGGCCGCTGCCCTATGGGCAGGATCGCGCCGCCCACCGCATCGTCTTCGACGCCGACGAGCCCGACGCGCTGCGCGTCATCGCCGCCGACGGCACGATCGCCGCGGGCACGCGCCCGTCACCGCTCGACGGCCGCACGCTGACGTTGCGCGACGACCTGTTCACCAACGACGCGCTGGTGTGGGATCATGTCCGCTCCGACGCGGTGACCTATGGCGCTCCGCAAGGCCCGCAATTGCGCATCGCCTTCCCCGACACGCCGATGCTCGGCATCTGGACCAAGCCCGGCGCCGCCTATGTCTGCGTCGAGCCGTGGCACGGCATCGCCGATCCCGAAGGCTTCACCGGCGACTTCCGCGACAAGCCGGGCGTGTTCGACGTGCCGGCCGGGGGCGACAAGCGGATCGCGATGCAGGTGACGCTGCTCGCCTGAGGCGAGTGACGTCGCAGGTCATCTTCGCTCGCAATGACCGACGACGACGATGGCGTAACGTCCTGTGCGCCCCTACACCGTTACCTGTTCGCCCAGCTCCAGCACCTTGCCCGGCGGAATCTTCAGGAAGTCGGTCGGATCGCTCGCGTTGCGCTGCATGAACATGAAGATGCGATCCTGCCACAGCGGCATGCCGACGTCCGCTTCGGGCTTCAGCGTGTTGCGGCCGATAAAGAAGCTGGTCTTCATCGCGTCGAGGCTGCGCATCTCGGTCTTGCCGCCGACGCCCAAATCGGCGGGCACGTTCGGCGATTCCATGAAGCCGTAATTGAGCACGACGATCTCGAAATTGTCGTCCAGCCGCTCGACGGTCGCGCGCAACTCCGGCTCCACCACCGGGCGGTCCGTCGTGCGGATGCTGACGACGAGGTTGCGCTCGTGCAGCACCTTGTTGTGCTTGAGGTTGTGGAGCAGCGCGCCCGGCGCGGATCGCGGATTGGCAGTCAGGAACACCGCGGTGCCCGGCACGCGTTCAGGCGGGCGCTTGGCGAGCGCGGCGGCGAGGTCGGCGAGCGGGATGCTCTGCCGCGCCTCGAACGCGCGCACGATGCCCTTGCCGCGCACCCAGGTGTAGATCAGCAGGCCGATCGATGCCGCGATGACCAGCGGCACCCAGCCGCCCTCGATCACGCGCAGGATGTTCGCGCCGAAGAAGATGAGGTCCAGGCACAGGAACGGCAGCACCGCCGCCAAGGCCCACACCCGGTTCCAGTGCCACACGTGCCGCGCGACGAGGTAGCCGAGCAGCGTCGTCACCACCATCGTCCCCGTCACCGCGATGCCGTATGCTGCCGCCATCGCCGAGGACGTCTTGAACTGGATGATCAGCACCAGCACGCCGATCATCAGCAGCCAGTTGATCGCGGGGACGTAGATCTGCCCGACGAACGACGCCGACGTCTGCCGCAGCTTCATCCGCGGCAACAGCCCCAGCTGCACCGCCTGCTGCGTCAGTGAAAAGGCGCCGGTGATCACCGCCTGGCTCGCGATCACCGTGGCGAAGCCCGCCAGCACGATCAGCGGCCCGCGCATCGATTCGGGCGCCATCAGGAAGAACCAGTCCTGATTGGTGAACGGCTTGCCCGCAGCGGCGGCGGCCTCGAGGCGGGAAAGCGCAAAGGCGCCTTGGCCCAGATAGTTGAGCGTCAGCGCCGGGAACACGAGCAGCAGCCAGGCGATACGGATCGGCTTCTTGCCGAAATGCCCCATGTCCGCGGTCAGCGCTTCGGCGCCCGTCACCGTCAGGAACACCGCGCCCAGCACGAACAGTCCCACCGTGCCGTGGGTGCTGAGGAACTGGATGCCATAGGTCGGCAGCAGCACGCGAAAAATCGACAGCTCGTCGGCGATATGCCACGCGCCCAGCCCGCCGATCGTCAGGAACCAGACGATGCACACCGGCCCGAACAGCGACGCGACCCGCGCCGTGCCCTTCGATTGCAGGAAGAACAGTGCGATCAAGATCACGATCGTCAGTGCGCGGATCGTGCCTTCGTCGAAGAATGTGGCGGCGCTGGGGATGGTGCGCAGCCCCTCCATCGCCGACAGCACCGACAGCGACGGCGTGATGATCGCATCGCCGTAGAACAGCGACGCGCCCGCCGCGCCCAGCACCAGCGCGATGCGGCTGCGCACGCCGATCGACTTGCGCGCCAGCGCCGCCAGCGCCAGCACGCCGCCTTCGCCGTGATTGTCGGCGCGCATCAGGAACAAGACGTATTTGACCGTGACGATCAGCGTCAGCGTCCACAGCGCCAGGCTGAGCACGCCGAGGATTTCGGACGGGTCGATCCCGTCGCCCGCCGATTGCTGCAACGCCTCGCGGAAGGCGTAGAGCGGGCTGGTGCCGATATCGCCGAACACGACGCCCAGCGCACCGACGGTCAGGCCGATCAGCGCGGGATGGGCCGACGCGGAATGCGCGCCCGTGGATTCGGAAGCGGGTGCTTCGACGGCAGCCGACATGGCGCGCTTTTACCCCTGTTCAATCCCCCAGCGCGGGAGGACGGCGCGCTTTACGCCGATTTGCCTGCCGCGCAAGAGGCTTTGGGTAAGGGCAGGGTAACGGCTTGATCGGGTAGGGGTTTGCAGGCATGGGCGGGCCATGGTTCCCTTTTCGTTCGGCGGTCAGACCCTGTGCGCGTTGCCGGATGGCGCCTTATGGTGGCCGGCACGTTCCGCGCTGCTGGTTGCGGACCTCCATTTCGAAAAGGCGAGCTGGTTCGCCGCCCGCGGCCAGATGCTGCCACCCTATGATTCGCTCGCGACGCTGGCCGATCTCGCGCGGATCGTGACGGCGACGGGGGCGAAGGAACTCTGGTGCCTGGGTGACAGCTTCCACGACAGCGACGGCTGCGACCGGCTCCCCGCCGAGGCGCAGTTACGCCTGCGCGCGCTGACCGAGGGGCTGCGCTGGACGTGGATCACCGGCAATCACGATTCCGGGCTGAAGGATCGCTGCGGCGGCACGGTGCTGGACGAATCGACGGTCGACGGCCTGGTCCTGCGCCACGAAGCCGATCCGCACGACAGTCGCCCGGAACTGTCGGGCCATTTCCACCCCAAGCTGCGCCTCCACGTCCGCGGCAAGCAGGTCGCGCGCCGCTGCTTCGTCGCGACGCCGCGCAAGATCGTGCTCCCCGCCTTCGGCGCGCTGACCGGCGGCCTCGACGTCGACCACCCTGCGCTAGTCAAGGCCGTGGGGCAGGGCGCCGAGGCACTGGTGCCCGTCGAACAACGCCTCCTCCGCTTCCCCATCGCGGCCTGACGCACACCCCCCGTCATCCCGGCGAACGCCGGGATCCACGGACACGATGCAGCCAGCGCGGCGCGCATCACCAGCCACGCCGAAACCATGGATCCCGGCCTCCGCCGGGATGACGAGTGTAGGGCATCCCAAACCACCCACCCCCCGTCATTCCCGCGAAGGCGGGAATCCAGACTGGCTAACCGCGCGGCTCAACCACCGGCGTTCGGAGGTTATGGATTCCCGCCTACGCGGGAATGACGAAGGGGTGAGGGGCAGGCGGGAATATCCCGGCGCTGGACGACGCAACGGTCGGTAGCACGGTCTTGCGCAACGAAGCCGACCAGCACCAAAACCTCCGTCATTCCCGCGAAGGCGGGAATCCAGACTGGCTAACCGTGCGGCTCTATCACCGGCGTTCGGAGGTTATGGATTCCCGCCTACGCGGGAATGACGGGGAAGGGGAGGCACGAACGCCCCAACCAACAAACACGTCCTTATCGCGCCAGCGCCGGAAACCCCGCCTTGAACGCCGCGACCTTGGGCTTGTCCCAGCGCACGATATACGGATGCATCGGGTTCCGGTCGTAGAAGCGCTGGTGATAGTCCTCCGCCGGGAAGAAGCCGCCCTGTTCGATCCGCGTCACGATCGGCTTGGGAAAGCTCTTCGCCGCCCCCAGCTGCGCGATATAGGCGCGCGCCACCGCGGCCTGCCGCGCATCCTGCGGGAAGATGGCGGAGCGATAGCTCGGCCCGCTGTCCGGACCCTGCCGGTTCAACTCGGTCGGATCGTGCGCGATCGAAAAATAGACGCGAAGCAGCGTCGCATAGCTGACGACACGCGGATCGTAGGTCACGCGAATCGCCTCGGCATGGCCGGTGCGCTCGGTCGAAACCTGATCGTAAGTGGCGGTCGCGCGGCTGCCGCCCGCATAGCCGGCGGTGACGGTCTTGACGCCCTTCACCCGCTCGAACACCGCCTCCATGCCCCAGAAACAGCCGCCCGCGAACACCGCGGTCTGCGTGGCCGTGGTGGCGGGGACATCAATCTTGGCGGCGGGCAGCGGCACCGCGCGTTCGGCGGCGGCAAAGCCGGTGGAGGCGAACAGGGCGCCCGCCAGAGCGGCGCCGGGCAGGAGAACTTTCAGCATGGTGCTGATATGGTGAGGAAACCGCGTCCGTCCAGAGCCAGTGGCCGGAGCGGTCCGGCGCATTCGTATCCCCCGGTAAGGCTTACTGCGCCTGCACGATCGGCGAGGCGGCCGGGATCGGCTGCGCATGCTGCGCGCTCGCCGGCTGCAGCGTCACGACGCCGATCGCGCCGATCGCAAACCCGCCGAGGAACTTCCAGAAGAAGCGGCTGTTGAACATGTTGCGCATAACGCACCTTTGTCTTGTCGTTCGTTGGGGCGACGACGTGCGTCGTCTTGCCCGGTTTCAGCGGCCCAGATGGTCGTCCGGACCGCCACTCTCAAGCGCGTTTATAGAAACGCTGGATTAACGCGGCGTGGCCGCTCCGTTCATCACCCGTCAGGATTTGCGGCCGATACGGATGGAGTTATCCGCCAAAAGCCACCCGTCACCCCGGACTTGATCCGGGGTCCCGCTTCTTACTTGCCACAGCCAATGAAGCGGGACCCCGGCTCAAGGCCGGGGTGACGGTGAATGTTGGAACGAGCCGCCCCTCAGCGCAAATCCGCGCACGCCTGCTGGATGCGCGTGCAGGCCTCGCGCAGCAGGTCGTCCGACGTCGCGTAGCTGATCCGCATCGCCGGCGACAGACCGAACGCCGCGCCCTGCACCGCCGCGACCTTGGCATCGTCGAGCAGATAGCCGACGAAATCCTCGTCCGTTTCGATCTTGCGCCCGTTCGGCGTCGTCTTGCCGATCAGCGGCGCGAACGACGGATAGACGTAGAAGGCGCCTTCCGGCGTCGGGCAGGTCATGCCGTCGATCTGGTTGAGCATGCCGACCACCAGGTCGCGCCGCGTCTGGAACGCCGCCGCACGCTCCTTGAGGAAATCCTGCGGGCCGGTCAGTGCCGCCACCGCCGCCGCCTGCGCGATTGAGCACGGATTGCTGGTCGACTGCGACTGCAGCTTCGCCATCGCCTTGATCAGCCACGGCGCACCGGCTGCAAAGCCGATCCGCCAGCCGGTCATCGCATAGGCCTTCGAACAGCCGTTGACGGTCAGCGTCCGCTCGTACAGCTCCGGGCACACTTCGGCGATCGTCGCGAAGCGGAAGCCGTCATAGACGATATGCTCGTACATATCGTCGGCGAAGATCCACACATGCGGGTGCCGCGCCAGCACCGCGCCCAGCGCCTTCAGTTCGTCGACGGTATACGCCGCGCCCGTCGGGTTGGACGGCGAATTGAGGATGACCCACTTGGTCCGGGGCGTGATCGCCGCTTCCAGCGCCTCCGGCGACAGCTTGTAATCCTGCTCCGGCCCGGCGACCGCGAACACCGGCGTGCCGCCCGCGAACTGGACGACATCGGGATAGCTCACCCAATACGGCGCGGGGATCACCACCTCGTCGCCCGGATCGACGCTGGCGACGATCGCGTTGAACAGCGTGTGCTTGCCGCCGACGTTCACCGTCACCTGATCGGGCGTGTAGGTGAGGTTATTGTCGCGCGCGAACTTGGCGACGATCGCCTGCTTCAGCTCGATCGTGCCGTCGACATTGGTGTATTTGGTCTTGCCGTCGCGGATCGCCTGGATCGCCGCGTCCTTGACGAACTCCGGCGTGTCGAAATCGGGCTCGCCCGCGCCCAGGCCGATCACGTCGACGCCCGCGCGCTTCAGCTCGAGCACGCGGCTGGTGATCGCGAGCGTGGGCGAGGGGCTGATGCGGCCGAGTGCGGCGGAGGGCTTCATGGGACGGGCCTTGGATGGCGGAAGGACTGCGCGCGCCTATAGACGCAAGGCCTCGCTTTTCGCAATCGCAACAACCGCCGGCATCAGCCCGCGCAGCGCGTTTCCGACGAAAAATTGCCCGCTGAGGTCCTCTGGCGACACATTCGCCTCCACCGCCCGCCCCGAATCGATCAATCCTGACCGCAGCACGCCGGGCAGCAGGCCGAGCGCTAGCGGCGGCGTGCGCAGCGGTCCGTCGCCGTCGCCGACGAACAGCGAGGTAAAGCTGCCTTCGGTCAGCAGCCCGTCGGGGCGCACGAATACGACCTCGTCCGTCCCCGCCGCGGTCCGCGCCGCATCGTAGAAGCCGCGATCGCTCGTCTTGTAGCGCAAGCGGAAATCGCTCGGGTCGACCGGCAGCGGCACCACCGCCACGCACAGCGGCGCGGCGAAGGGCGCGGGCATCGCCGCCACCTCGATCGCGGTCGCACCGCTCTGCGCCAGCAGCAGCCGCACCCGCGCAGGGGTCCGCAACCGAAAGGTCGCCGCCTGCAGATCATTGCGCGTCCCGTGCCGATCGAAGCGGAAGCCCAGCGCCCTGGCGCTCGCGGTCAGCCGGGCGAGATGCGCTTCCAGCAGCGGCAACCCCTCGTCGGGATCGAACGCCATCGTCTCGATCAGGTCGAGCGGCGCCTGTCCGCGCGTCACGAACGCGCCCTTGGCGAGGCACTCCGCATATTCCTCGTCGACCCGGCTGTCGGCGACCACGCCCGATCCCAGCCCCAGCGTCGCCATATCGGCCCCCGCCGGCACCGCCAACGTACGGATCGCCACGTTGAACGCCGCATCGCCGTGCGGATCGATCCGCCCGATCGCGCCGGTATAGATGCCGCGCGCTTCGGGCTCGACCGCGGCGATCACCTCCATACTGCGCTGCTTGGGTGCGCCGGTGATCGACCCGCAGGGGAACAGCGCCGTCAGCACGTCCACCGCATCCGCCCCCTCGGCCAGCGTCGCGGTGACGGTCGACGTCATCTGGTGGACGGTCGGGTAACGCTCCACCCGGAACAGTTCCGGCACCGCGACGCTGCCCGCCTGCGCCACGCGCGACAGGTCGTTGCGCATCAGGTCGACGATCATCAGATTTTCGGCGCGCTGCTTGGGATCGCCGGCCAGCGCATCCGCCAGCGCCGCATCCTCGCCCAGCGTCTCCCCCCGCACCGCCGTCCCCTTCATCGGCCGGCACGTGAGCGCATCGCCCTCCAGCGTGAAGAACAATTCGGGCGACAGCGACAGCATATGCGCCGTGCCGGTCGCCACCAGCGCACCATGGCCCGCCGCCGCCTCGCGCCGCAGCCACGCGTACAGCGCCGCCGGATCGCCCGCGATCGCCACGTCGGTGCGGATCGTCAGGTTCGCCTGATAGATATCGCCCGCCCGGATCAGCGCCGTCACCGCGGCAAAGGCGGCATCATAGGCCTCGCGCTCGCCCCGCGGCTGCGGCGCGCTCGCCCAGGCGCCAGCCGGATCGGGCAGCCATTCCGCGACCGCATCCGCGTCGAGCGCACGATACCCCTCGAACAGCCCGAACCACAGCAACGGCCCGTCGCCCTCGCGCACCGGCACCGCGCGCGCCGCCAGCGCCGCCCCCGCTTCATAGGTCAGATAGCCCGCCGCATGCAGCCCCCGCCGCCGCGCGCCACGCAGCCGCGCCAGCGCCGGCAGCACCGCCTCGCGCGTCTCGGCGACGACGATCTCGACCGGATCGGTATAGAGCCGCGCACCTGCCCCCCCGTCCCGGGCATCATCCAGCAATACAAAGGGCGCAGATATCATCCCGGTCCAAATGCACAGGCGATGCCGCCGGGTGCAAGCGACGATTGCCGCCCCAGCCCCACGCGCCTATCTCTTTGGGCATGACCGATACGCCCCCCTTACGCGCCGCGATCATTCAGGTGACGCCCTTCCAGCAGAATTGCACGCTGATCTGGTGCACCCAGACGATGAAGGCAGCGATCGTCGATCCGGGCGGCGACCTGCCCCGTATCAAGGCCGCGGTCGCGCAGGCGGGCGTCACGGTCGAAAAGATCCTGCTCACCCACGGCCATATCGACCACGCGGGAGAGGCCAAGCCGCTCGCTGACGAGCTGAACGTGCCGATCGAAGGCCCGCACGAGGCCGACCGCTTCTGGCTCGCCCGCCTCGACGATGACGGCAAGAATTACGGCATGGCCGGCGTCACCTTCGAACCCGACCGCTGGCTGGTCGAAGGCGACACGGTGAGCGTCGGCAACTTGCAGCTGGACGTCTACGAAACCCCCGGCCACACCCAGGGCCATGTGATCTTCCACCACGCGCCCTCGAAATTCGCGCAGGTCGGCGACGTGCTGTTCCAGGGCTCGGTCGGTCGCAGCGACATGCCCGGCGGCAATCACAAGCAGCTGATCGAAACGATCGTTACCAAGCTCTGGCCCCTGGGCGACGACACCACCTTCATTCCCGGCCACGGCAACCCGAGTACGTTCGCCCACGAACGCGCCAACAACATGTTCGTCAGCGACCGGGCACTGGCGGCGTAGGCGTTCAACGGCGAGCCGGCTCCCGGATGACGCTGAATTGCGTAACCAACTGAACGCGGAAGGTCGCAACGCCTTTGACTGCCGCCCCGGCGGGGTCGCGTGCCGGTGTGAACAACGTCTTGTTCAGCACCGGGCCGCATGCGGTCTTAACGACGGTTGACGCCGTCCTATCTGTGACCGCCCGGCAGTCCGTAATCGATCCGTCGGGCGATACGGCCACGCGGAATGTTGCGTCGATGTCGGCTTTTCCGGATGTTGCGGCGAGCGTGACGAGATCGCGGTTCGGAATCCATTCGTCCCGGCTTTTGACGGCGATCGGGGGCCGGCCGCCCGGAGCGAATTGCGCAGCGTCCGCGCCCCAGGCGATCAACTGATCCGCGCTGCAGGCACGAAGGGCCGCAATGGCCTTGGCGGCGTTCGGAATGGATACCGTCCCTGCCACCTTCGACCCGATCGTCAGCGCTATCGTATCTGCGCCTGCCATATCGTCGAGCACAGCCGGCTCTACACCCTCCATGCGCGCCACGGTCCGTCCGTCCGGCAAGACCGACGCGCGGGTAAGGCCCGCCAGCGACGCCTGCGAGGGCGCGAATAGCAGCGAACCAGGCCCAAGCGGTGCCGCACCCTGCCGCTCGCCATTCAGGATGAAGACCCGATAGCTATCGCTGCCCGGTATGGTGTCCACGATCAAAGACGCCGCCGCCGGGTCGCCGCTTCGCTCCAACTGGCAATGGGCCGGATCGATCTTTACGGCCCAGCGGGGGACAGGCTGTGTTTGGGGCGCGCCCGTCTGTAAGGTGAGAAACGCGCTCACCAACACTGTTGCCATCATTCCACAGTCCTCCCCGAACTTCGTCGAGAATGGCATAGCGATCTCGCGACCGGCAAGCCGAACGAAGCCGGACGAACCGACGGAGTTTCAGACTGATATCACCCCTCCACCGGCAACAGCTTCCCCGTCTCGCGATCCAGCCCACGCGCGGTGAACACATCCAGCGCCGTCGCCGCCATCACGAACAACGCCGCTCCCCATACCGCCGCGTTGCGTGGGTGCGCCGCGGCCGCGAAGCCCAGTGCGGTCAGGTCCATCGCGTCGCCTGCCACCCGGTTCCAGACATTGGTCGACACCGCCGGCGCGGCCAGCAGCGTGGCGCCCGCCAGCACTTCGCGCGCGCCGAACCCCTTGACCAGCCCCTCATGCCCCTCGCTCTCGAGTGCGCGCGCGATGCGCTTCGGCGCGAGCAGCTCGGCGGCTCCCAACGCAATCGAAAACAGGCCGAGGCAGAAACCTAATGCTTTGTAATTCATGATGAATCTCCCGTCGATTCCAACGGGAGGCGTAGCAGCCGGTTCCTGTCCTTGCCGATAAGGTGACTAACCTGAATCGTGCCGGCGCTGTCCTACACGCCCCGGCTCGTGTATACCCACGCCATGCGCAATCTTCGCCCGCTCGCCACCCGGACCTCCGGGCGGTTCGCGGGGGTGCGTTCCGGACGATTACGTACCGTCCACTTCGTCCACTTCCGCGGCCCCGAATCGCCCCGGCGCCGTCGCGAATCAGACGGTCGGCGCGCCGTCGATCGGCACGACCTCCATCACCGGCGCGGCTTCGTAGCTGTATGCGATCGTCATGCCCCACAGCGCGAGGCCGACCAGGATCACCCACGTCAGCACCGCGCCGCCCGCGCGCCACGGGTTGGGGGCGGGGCGGTCCATGCCGAGGGCATGGGCGATCCGGCCCGCGACGAACAGGCCGCCGGTGATCGCCAGCCAGCGCGGCGATCCGCCCGCCGCCTCGATCAGCGCCATCAGGATCAGCACGAACGGCGTATATTCGACGAAATTGGCCTGGGCGCGGGTGCGGGCGAGCAGGCGCTCGTCGCCGCCATCGCCGATCAGCACCTTGCCCTTCAGTCGCAGCTGCACGATTCGCATCGCCAGCACGACATTGCCGATTCCGGCGGCGGCGGCGACGGTGAGCGTGACGGGCAACAGCATCGGCGTAAGACTCCACGGACGGGCCGTGCCGTGATGCCTTGCGCCCGCCAAGCTTGCAACAGCGCGGAAATTCGCTATAGGCCCGCGCTTCGCGATGCGTCCGGTTCTCGGTGGCGTCCGGCGGTCGGCGCCTTGCCGATGGCTGGATCGTGCCGTACGGGGCATCTGATTTCGTACGTCGATTTTAGAACAAGGTGCCGAAATGGCCGTCCCCAAGCGAAAGACCTCTCCCTCGAAGCGCGGCATGCGCCGTGGCCACGACTCGCTCAGCGTCGCGGCGTTCCAGGAGTGCCCGAACTGCGGCGAACTGAAGCGTCCGCACAATCTGTGCACCGCCTGCGGCCATTATAACGGTCGCGAGATCGTCTCGGTCGAGGGCTAACGCCCTCTTTACCCACTGGATACACGCGCAACCATGCCCGACACTTCCTGGATCGCCGTCGATGCGATGGGCGGCGACGAGGGGCTGGCGGTCATGCTGGCTGGCGTCGCCGCGGCACGCCGCCGGTTCGAGGGCATGCGCTTCTTCCTGGTGGGTGACGAGGCGAAGGTGGCGGAGGGGCTGAAGGCCCATCCCAACCTCGCCCATGCCAGCGAGATCGTCCACGCCCCCGAAACCGTGGGGTCGAGCGACAAGCCGAGCCAGGCGATCCGCCGGTCCAAGACCACGTCGATGGGCATCGCCATCGATCTGGTGAAACAGGGTCGCGCCGGCGCCGCCGTGTCGTCGGGCAACACCGGCGCGCTGATGGCGATGGCGAAGCTGGCGCTGCGCACGCTGCCGGGCATCGATCGCCCCGCGCTCGCCGCGCCGCTGCCGACGCTGGGCGACAATGATGTCGTGATGCTCGATCTCGGGGCGAATACCGAGGTGGATGCGCGCAATCTCGTCCAGTTCGCGGTGATGGGTGCCGCCTATGCGCGCACCATCCTCGATCTCGACAGCCCCCGCGTCGCGCTGCTCAACATCGGCAGCGAAGACCAGAAGGGCACCGACGAGATTCGCGACGCCGCCGCCGTGTTGCGCGGCCAGACGCATTTGCCGCTGACCTTCACCGGCTTCGTCGAGGGCAATCAGCTCGCCCGTGGCAACCACGACGTCATCGTCTGCGACGGCTTCGCCGGCAATATCGCGCTGAAGACCGCCGAGGGGACGGCGCGCTTCGTCGCCGATCTGCTCAAGCGCGCGTTCCGCAGCTCGGTCCGCTCGAAGGTCGGCTTCCTGATCTCGCGTCCGGCGACCGAGCTGCTGCGCGACCACCTCGATCCCAACAATCACAATGGCGCGGTCTTCCTGGGCCTCAACGGCATCGTCGTGAAGAGCCACGGCAGCGCCAACGAACGCGGCGTCGCCACCGCGATCGGCAATGCCGCCAAGATGGTGCGCGCCGACCTCACGCGCCGCATCGCCGACGACCTCGGCAATTTCGAGAAAAAGGCAGTCCACGCATGATCCGCTCGGTCGTTCTCGGTACGGGTTCGGCCCTTCCGGAACAGCGTGTGTCGAACGCCGATCTGGCGGAGCGACTCGACACCAGCGACGAATGGATCGTCGAGCGGACCGGCATCCGCTTCCGTCACATCGCCGGCCCGCATGAAACGACCTCGACACTCGCCGCAGCGGCCTGCCGCGCCGCGCTCGAATCGGCGGGCATCGCCGCGCAGGATATCGACCTGATCGTCCTCGCCACCGCGACCCCCGACCAGACCTTCCCGGCGACCGCGACCAAGGTGCAGGCGATGCTCGGCATCGACGATTGCGTCGCCTTCGACGTCGCGGCGGTGTGTTCGGGCTTCCTCTATGCGGTGCAGGTCGCCGATTCGATGCTGCGCACCGGCGTCCATCGCCGCGCGCTGGTGATCGGTGCCGAAACGTTCAGCCGCATCCTCGATTGGGAAGACCGCACCACCGCCGTGCTGTTCGGCGACGGCGCCGGCGCGATCGTGCTGGAAGGGCAGGAGAGCGAGGCCGAGGGCGGTCGCGGCATTCTCGCCACGCGCCTGCACGCCGACGGGCGGCACAACGAATTGCTCTATGTCGATGGCGGTCCGTCGACCACTGGCACCGTCGGCAAGCTGCGCATGAAGGGCCGCGAGGTGTTCCGCCACGCCGTCGTCAATCTGGCGTCGGTGCTGCAGGAATCGCTGGATATCGCCGGCCTGACGCCGTCGGCGGTCGATTGGGTCGTGCCGCATCAGGCCAATGCCCGCATTCTCGAGGCGACCAGCCGCAAGCTCGGCCTGCCGGCGGAGAAGGTCGTCGTGACCGTCGATCGCCACGCCAACACCTCCGCCGCGTCGGTGCCGCTCGCGCTGGATACGGCGACGCGCGATGGGCGCATCCAACCGGGCCAGATTGTGGTATTGGAGGCCATGGGCGGCGGCTTCACGTGGGGAGCTGCGGTCCTGCGGATGTAATCCGCCATTTTGAGTAGTTTTTCGTGCAAGCGTTTCCACGCCGTGTAACAAAGTCACTTTCGGACATGTCTGTGCTGGTGTAGCTCCCTCCAAGGGGCTGTTTTGACAGAGTGGAGTGGGAAACGTGTTGATGACACCGGTGGGCACGTTGACGCGAGCGGATCTGGCCGAAGCCCTGCATCGTCAGGTGGGACTGGCGCGATCGGACTCGGCGCGCTTGGTGGAACAGGTTCTCGGCGAGATGTGCGAGGCACTGTCGCGCGGCGAGAACGTCAAGATTTCGGGGTTCGGCACCTTCGTGCTGCGTGACAAGGGCGAACGGATCGGCCGCAATCCCAAGACCGGGGTCGAGGTGCCGATCGCACCGCGGCGGGTCCTCACCTTCCGCGCCAGCCAGATGATGCGCGACCGCATCGTCGCGGCCAGCTGACCCGGATGGTCTCCCGCACCGACAAGGCGCGCGGAGCGTTTCGAACAATCGGCGAGGTGTCGGCGGAAACCGGCCTCGCCCACCATATCTTGCGCTATTGGGAAACGCGCTTTCCCCAGCTCAGGCCCGTCACACGCGCGGGCAACCGGCGCTATTACCGGCCGGAGGACGTCGCGCTGGTCCGCCGCATCGATACGCTGCTCAACCGGCAGGGCTATACGATTCGCGGCGTCCAGCAACTCCTCGCCGATGCGGATCGCGCGCCGCCGCCAGCGCCCGCCGACGAACAGGCGGACCTGACCGCCATGCTGCTCGCGATCCGCAACCGCATCGCCGATGCGTTGCGGCAGGACGATGAGCTCAAACCTCGGTGATGGCTGGGCGTTTGGGGAACAGGCCATCGCGCAGCAGCGATGCGGCCTGGTCCGCCACCGCGGCAATGTCGCGATCCTCGCTCCACACGCCGTACCGCAGGCCCAAAAACACGTTCATTCCCATGATCGCCCAGGCGTGAACATCATCCACATCCCCCCGCACCTCCCCCCGCGCTGCCGCGGCGCGTAACCGCGCTTCGATTCGCTCCGCCGTGGAGGCGTAGTGGGCGCGGAAACTGTCCGAATCGACGAATTCGGCCTCGTCGATGATGCGATAGATTTCCTTGTGGTCGCGGACGAAGCCGATGAATTCGGCAAGACCTGCCCGCTCCGCCGCCAGTCCATCCGGCGCCGCCCGAACCGCGGGGGCAACATGATCGCGGACCTGCGCCGACATGTCGGTGACGAGCGCGCGGAACACCGCGTCCTTCGAATCGAAATAGGTGTAGAAGCTGCCGAGTGCGATGCCGGCGCGACGCGTAATGCCGCTGATCGACGCATCGTGAAACCCGCGCTCGCCGAACTCCACCGCCGCCGCATCGAGCAGCGCGCGCAGCGTCCGCCGTCCGCGCGCCGTCCGCGGCGTCTTGGCCGTGGAGGGTGAGTCGGCACTGTCGGCCGCGTCTGCCGCTGCTTCGATCATAATCGTTCCTCCCCCAAAGACCGAAGTTGAAACCCGGTTCAGGTTTCAGTATAGCGGGTGCAAGAGGGCGTACAAGCCGGGTCTACCGGGCAGGCGCCGATCAGGAGGGGAAAGCTATGAACCGGCGTGCATCCACGATCCTCAAGCTCGGCGCGAGTGCCGCGGCGTTGCTGGCGACGCCCGCGATGGCGCAAACGGCCCCGGCCGACGCCCCGCAGAGCGCCGCCGCCGAAACGGCGCCCGATACCAGTGCGACGCCTCCGCAAGACAATGGGGACATCGTTGTCACCGCGCGCCGCCGGTCCGAAACGCTGCAAAGCGTGCCGATCGCCGTCACCGCGTTCAGCGCGGACAAGCTCGACAAGCTCGGCGCGGTCGACCTGACCGACATCCAGAACGTCACCCCCAACACCACGCTGAAGACCGCCCGTGGCTCCAACTCGACGCTCGCGGCCTTCATCCGCGGTGTCGGCCAGCAGGATCCGGTGCCGGGGTTCGAGGCGGGCATCGGCATCTATCTGGACGACGTCTATCTCAACCGGCCGCAGGCGGCGGTGCTCGACATCTACGACGTCGACCGGATCGAGGTGCTGCGCGGGCCGCAGGGGACGCTCTATGGCCGCAACACGATCGGTGGCGCGGTGAAATATGTCACCAAGCGGCTGCCGAACGAGACCGAGCTGCGCGTGAAGGCGAATTACGGGTCGTTCGATCAGGCGGATGGCATCGTCGCGCTGTCGACGCCGATTGGCGACATGTTCAAGGTCGGCGTGGCGGGTGCGCGACTGAGCCGGGGGGGCTTCGGGCGCAACACCAACCTCAATATCGACAATTACAATAAGGACATCTGGGCGGGTCGCGGTACGATCGAGTTCGAAAGCCCGGATACGCGGCTGTTCGTGCGGATCACCGGCGACTACACCCACGACCTCAGCAATCCGCGCAACGGCCACCGGTTGATCCCGGGCCTTCTGTCGGGTGCGCCGGTGTTGGCCAACGTGTTCGACACGCGCGCCGGGCTGAACTTCCCCAAGCAGGACATTCAGGCGGGCGGCCTGTCGATGACCGCGAATGCGCAGCTGACCGATCACCTGACGCTGCGCAGCATCAGCGCATGGCGCAAGGACACGAGCTTCACGCCGATCGACTTCGATTCGCTGCCCGCGACCGACGTCGATGTGCCCGCGGTCTATCGCAACGAGCAGACCAGCCAGGAATTCCAGCTGCTCTATGCGTCCGAAAAGCTCAACGGCCTGATCGGCTATTATTACCTCGGCGCGAAAGCGGCGACCGGGTTCGGGGTGCTACTGTCGACGACGCTGCCGGGGTTCGACGCCTATACCGCGGGCGACGTGCGGACTGAGACGTCGTCGATCTATGGCGACTTCACCTATGATTTCACGCCGCAGTTCAGCCTGTCGGTCGGCGGCCGCTATACGTGGGATCAGCGCAACGCCTTCGTCTTCAAGGCGAATTACATCGGCCTGACCAGCGAGTTCGGCGGCACGCCGACCCCGTTCGGCGCTCCGGCGACGAATTTCCGCGGTATCGCGAACTTCAAGCGCTTCACGCCGCGCGTGTCGCTGAGCTTCAAGCCGGCGCCCGATCACCTGCTGTATGCGTCCTATTCGGAAGGCTTCAAGGGCGGCGGTTTCGATCCGCGCGGGTCGGGGACGTCGGCGCCGATCAGCAATCCGGCGGCGGGACGGACGTATCAGGACATCTACAACTACCTGCTGTTCAAGCCGGAAAGCGTCACGAGTTACGAGGCGGGATACAAGGGATCGGCATTCGACCGGCGGCTGACCTGGGCGCTGGCGGGCTTCTATGCCGATTACACCGATGTGCAGGTGCCCGGTTCGGTCGGCTGTTTGCAGAACGGGGTGCAGAGCTTCTGCGGCATCACCACCAACGCGGCCAAGGCGCGGATCAAGGGCATCGAGCTGGAAAGCACCGCGGTGCTGGCGCGCGATTTCGCCGGGATCGGGTCGTCGGTCGCGCTCAACGGGGCGGTGGGGTATATCCATGCCCGCTACCGCACCTTCATCGGCCCGACCGGAGTCGATGTCGCCAATGTCCGCGTGTTTCAGAACACGCCCGACTGGACGGCGAGCGGCACGCTGACCGGCAATGTGCCGCTGGGCGATGGCCTCGTCACCGCGAATTCGACCGTGTCGTATCGCAGCCTGACGCACCAGTTCGAGACGGCGAGCCCGTTCCTCGACCAGCCAGGCTATACGTTGCTGGATGCGGGCCTGACCTATGCGTTCGGCGAGGGGCGGCGGTACACGATCGGCGTGTACGGCAAGAACCTGACCGACGTGCGCTATAAGACCAGCGGGTATCAGTATATCCGGTCGGACATTGCGGGGACGCCGATCCCGGATGCGGCCGGCAAGCCCTTCCCGACGCTGGGCAAGGAGGGCGTCGCGACGGCCTTCTACGGCAATCCGCGGCAGGTGTTCGTGAGCGTCGGGGCGAAGTTCTAAGGTTTGCCCTGTCCCTCCGTCACCCCGGACTTGTTCCGGGGTCCACCGGGCCGCATGGGGACGGCAAGAGGCTCCGGCCTCCCCCCTCGCCGCAGAGTGGGCCCCGGAACGAGTCCGGGGTGACGGCTGGGCGGGGCTAGCGCGCGGGAATACCTATGCATGCCATGACACCCACCCCCCGCTACCGTGCGCTCGTGCTGGCGATGCTGCTGGTCGTCTACACGTTCAACTTCCTCGACCGGCAGATCCTCGGCATCTTGGCGGCGCCGATCAAGGCGGACCTGAAGCTGACCGACACGCAGCTGGGGCTGCTGGGCGGGGCGGCGTTCGCGCTGCTCTATTCGACGCTCGCCATTCCGCTGGCGCTGGTCGCCGACCGGACGAGCCGCAGCTGGGTGATCACGATCAGCCTGGCGGTGTGGAGCGGCTTCACCGCGCTGTGCGGGTTCGCGACCGGTTTCTGGCAGTTCTTCGCGTTCCGCCTGGGCGTCGGCGTGGGGGAGGCGGGGGGCGTCGCGCCGTCCTATGCGATGATTTCGGACTACTTCCCGCCGCACCAGCGCGGGCGGGCGCTGTCGATCTATTCGCTGGGCATCCCGATCGGGCTGGCCGCGGGGGCGCTGCTGGGCGGGATATTGGCGGCGCATGTCGATTGGCGGTGGGCGTTCATCGTCGTCGGACTGGCGGGCGTCGTCATCGCCCCGATCTTCCGATTGGTGGTGCGCGAGCCGGCGCGCGGGGCGTTCGATCCGGTCGCGGCGACCGAGCGCACGTCGGTGTGGACGGTATTCGGCATCCTGGCCGCCAAGCCGAGTTTCTGGCTGCTGAGCTTTGCCGCGGCGTTCAGTTCGCTGTGCGGCTATGGCCTCGCCTTCTGGGTGCCATCCGTCCTGATCCGCTCGTTCGGGTTCAGCTTGCTGACCGCGTCGCAATATATCGGGTCGCTGCTGCTGATCGGCGGCACGATCGGCGTGTTCGCGGGCGGGTGGCTGGCCGATCGGATGGGCGGGCGCGATCGCGGCGTCTATGCCAAGCTGCCCGCGGTGGCTTGGGCGATCACCGTGCCGCTCTATGCCGCAGGGCTGATGAGCGGATCGCCGGCGCTGTCCTGGTTCCTGTTCCTGATCCCCAATGGGCTCAACATCCTGTGGCTGGGGCCGGTGACGACCGCGGTCCAGCATCTGGTGCCGCCGCCGATGCGCGCGACTGCCTCGGCGAGCTTCCTGCTGGTCAACAATCTGATCGGGCTGGGGCTGGGATCGACGATCATGGGGCGCGTGTCGGATGCGATGACCGCGGCTTATGGTGTGGACGCGCTACGCTATGCGACGGTCTATGCGCTGGGGTTTTATGTCGTCGCGGCGGGGCTGATGCTGAGCGCGGTGAAGCCGCTGCGGCGCGACTGGGTGGGGTGAGAAAAAGCCATGTCCGTCATTCCCGCGAGGGCGGGAATCCAGACGCGCTGACGGCGGCGATGGAGCCGCAACGTCAGAGGTTATGGATTCCCGCCTTCGCGGGAATGACTGGGTGGGGTGTGGCACCCTTGCTCGCCGTAGGACAGGCCCTTGCGAATCGTCCTGCTGTGCCGGTCGGTTAGTGCGACGGCGGTCCAACACCCCTTTCGTCATCCCGGCGTTGGGCCCCATCGAAGTATTACTTCGATGGGAACCCTTTCGCCGGGATGACGGAGAGAGGGTTAGCGTTCGCGGGTCGCGGCGAATTTCACTTTGTTGTAGCGGTCGGCGATATAGCCGACTTCCCAGGCGCTTTTGGCGAGGAAGACGGGGTTGCCGTCGCGGTCCTTGGCCATCGCCGAGCGGTTGAGGTCGGTGAACGCCTTGAGGTCGGCGGGGTCCTGCGCCGAGACCCAGCGCGCGGTTTCGAAGGGGGCGGGTTCCAGGCCCGCGGCGACCTTATATTCCACCTCCAAGCGGCTGAGCAGCACTTCCAGCTGGAGCTGGCCGACGACGCCGATGATCCAGTTGCTGCCGATTTCGGGGTAGAAGACCTGCGTCACGCCCTCTTCGGCCATGTCGTCGAGCGCCTTACGCAACTGCTTGGTCTTGGTCGGGTCCTTCAGCTGGACGCGGCGCAGGATTTCGGGCGCGAAGTTGGGCAGGCCGGTGAAGCGGACGTCGGCGCGCTCCGATAAGGTATCGCCCACGCGCAGCGTGCCGTGGTTGGGGATGCCGATGATGTCGCCGGGGAAGGCCTCGTCGGCGACTTCGCGATTCTGCGCGAAGAACAGGATCGGCGAATGGACCGCGATCGGCTTGCCGTGGCCGGTGGGGGTGAGCTTCATGCCGCGTTTGAAGGTGCCCGAACACAGCCGCATGAAGGCGATGCGGTCGCGGTGGTTGGGGTCCATGTTCGCCTGCACCTTGAAGACGAAGCCGGTGACTTCGTCGTTGTCGGGTGCGACGGGCGCGGGTTCGGCAGGCTGTGCGCGCGGCGGGGGCGCGTGTTCGGCGAGCGCGCCGATCAGTTCGGCGACGCCGAAGTCCTTCAATGCCGAGCCGAAATAGACCGGGGTCAGGTCGCCGTTGCGATACGCCTCGCCGTCGAATTCGGCATAGCCGGCCTGGGCCAGTTCGATCTCCTCCGCCCAGCGGTCGGACAGCGTGGGGTCGGCCTCGGTTTTGCCGAGGAAGGCGCGGCTGTCGCCTTCGGGGCGGCTGATCGTGTTGGTGGTGAGGTCGAGCACGCCCTCGAACTCGCCGCCCATGCCGACAGGCCAGCTCATCGGGCACACGTCCAATGCCAGCATGTCGGCGATCTCGTCGAGCAGTTCGAAGACCGGGCGGCCTTCGCGATCGACCTTGTTGACGAAGGTGATGATCGGGACGGAGCGCAGGCGACAGACCTCGAACAATTTGCGCGTCTGCGGCTCGATGCCCTTGGCGGCGTCGATGACCATGACGGCGGAATCGACCGCGGTGAGGGTGCGATAGGTGTCTTCGCTGAAGTCCTCGTGGCCCGGCGTGTCGAGCAAGTTGAAGGTGATGCCGTCACGCTCGAATGTCATCACCGACGAGGTGACGGAGATGCCGCGCTGCTGCTCGATCTTCATCCAGTCCGATCGGGCGCGGCGGTTTTGCCCGCGCGCCTTCACCTCGCCGGCGAGATGGATCGCGCCGCCGAAATAGAGCAGTTTTTCGGTGAGCGTCGTCTTGCCCGCGTCGGGGTGGGAGATGATCGCGAAGGTGCGGCGGGGGGAGGTCACAGGCAGTCTCGGGCGGCTGCGCGGGCCGATTCGGCACCGCGGAAGTGGACGAAGTGGACGGTACGTAATGCTCGAAAACGCCCTCCGCGACGGGCCCGCCGGGTGAGGGGCGGGGTGCGGCGGGCATGGGTCATGCGGGCCCTTTGCCAGATTTGTGGCGTGTAGGACAGAGGGGGAGTCGCCGCCGTCATTCCCGCGAAGGCGAGACCTCTGCGAAAGTCATTTATTGCATCATTTGGCCCGTCACTTTGAACGCGTTCGGGTTTCGCTGTTCGGCAAAATCAACGTCTTATACCCTTGCGGCGCGGTGGATGCCGGACCGCGTCCGGCATGACGAAGGGACTATCGCAGGGGCCTCGCTATTTGGAGAAAGCGGACGCTACAACCTGGCAAGAAGCGCAGGCACCAACACGCTGTAGGGGCCTTGAAGCACGGGATTAGCAAGCTCGAAAACTGCATCGGCAGCGACAGGTTGAGCATCTATGTCCTCGCGACACTCAAGGAGGTTCGCCCATCCCTCTAGTTCTTCGGCTGTTAGCTCTCCGCCGACATATCGCCGCAGCACGGAGGACACGTTGTCCGTGGAGAGTTGGACGACGGGATCACCGCTCCGATCCCAAGTAAATTGGCGAAGAGCATCTGCAATTGCGGTCAGCGGCTGGTCGAACTGAACAAGGGCTCGAAGGGCTTCTTCTCGGCTCACGGTAGCACAATAGCCAACGGTAGAGGGTTCGCAACTGGGCGGACGGAGACATTCCCGTGTCCCCGCCCCCCTCAATCGATCCGCATCGCTTCTGCCGCCAAGGCTTCCGCCTCGATCAGCAGCGCGTCGTCTGCGGAGCCGGTCGAGACCTTCTCGCGGCCGATCAGGGTGAGGACGGGGACGGCGAGCGGGGTGATGCGGTCGAGGTCGACGTGGAGCATCGTGTCGGCGGCGCGGTCGAGCAGATGGGCGAGGCGGCCGACGTCGGTCATGCGGGCGCGGGCGTCGTCCCAGGCGGCTTGCAGCAGCAGGTGCGTGGGTTCGTATTTACGCAGCACGTCGTAGATGAGGTCGGTGGAGAAGGTCACCTGCCGGCCGGTCTTGCGCTTGCCGGGGTGCTGGCGTTCGACGAGGCCGCCGATGACCGCGACCTCGCGGAAGGCGCGTTTGAGCAGGTGGCTCTGCTGCACCCAGTCGACGAATTCGTGTTCGAGGATGTCGGGGCTGAACAGTGCGGCGGGGTCGGTGATCTTTTCCAGGCCGTAGCAGGCCAGGGCATAATCGTTGGCGACGAAGCCCAAGGGTTTCAGCCCCACCGCCTCCATGCGGCGGGTGACGAGCATGCCCAAGGATTGGTGCGCGTTCCAGCCTTCGAAGCTGTAGGCGACCATGTAATGCCGGCCTTCGCGCGGGAAGGTTTCGACCAGCAGCTGGCCGGGGCGGGGGAGGGCGGAGCGTTTCGCCTGGAATTCCAGCCAGTCGCGCACGTCGGGCGGGAAGCGGTGCCATTGCTCCGGTTCGGCAAGGAAGTGGCGGACGCGGGTGGCGAGGTTGGTCGACAGCGGCATGCGGCTGCCGCCGTAGGTGGGGATGCGCGCGGGCTTGCTCGAGGCGCGGACGATCAGGTCTTCGGTGTCGATGCTCTGCACTTCGCAGCTGAGGCCGGCGAAGAAGAAGGTGTCGCCGGGGCTGAGCTGTGCGGCGAAGCCTTCCTCGACCTTGCCGAGATGGCGGCCGTTCTTGAAGCGGACGTTGAGCATCGTCGCCTCGACGATGATGCCGGCGTTGAGGCGGTGCTGCGTCACGAACCTGGGGTGGCTGACGCGCCACAGGCCATCGGGGTCCTGCGTCAGCCGCTTGAACCGGTCGTAGGCCTTCAGGCTGTAGCCGCCGTCGCTGATGAAGTGGAGCACGCGGTCGAACGTCGCGTCGTCGAGCGCCGAATAGGGCAAAGCGGAGCGGATTTCGTCGAGCAGCGCGGCCTGATCGAACGGCGCGGCGCAGGCGAGCGCCATGACGTGCTGGGCGAGCACGTCGAGAGCGCCGGGGCGGAAGATGTCGGGGTCGAGTTCGCCCGCCTCCACCGCGTCGAGGGCGGCGCGGGCTTCGAGATATTCGAAGCGGTTGCCGGGGACGAGGATGCCTTGCGAGGCTTCGTCGAGGCGGTGGTTGGAGCGGCCGAGGCGCTGGAGCAGGCGCGACGATCCCTTGGGCGCGCCCATCTGGATGACGCAATCGACATTGCCCCAGTCAACGCCGAGGTCGAGGCTGGCGGTGGCGACGAGCGCACGCAACCGGCCCGACGCCATCGCGCCTTCGACCTTGCGGCGCGCTTCCAACGCAAGGCTGCCGTGGTGGACGCCGATCGGCAGGCTGTCGGTATTCACCTTCCACAGATCCTGGAAGATCAGTTCGGCGAGGCTGCGCGTGTTGCAGAAGATGATCGAGGTGTCGTGCGCCTCGATCTCCGCCATCACCTGTTGCGCGGCATAGCGGCCCGAATGGCCGGACCAGGGCACGCGGTCTTCGGGGAGCAGGATGGTGATGTCGGGGTCGGCGCCGGCTTCGCCCTGTACCAGCGCAACCTCACCGATGTCGCCGTCGGGGGCGAGCCAGGCGCGATAGCCGTCGGGGTCGGCGATCGTGGCGGAGAGGGCGACACGGCGTAAGGCAGGGCTGATCCTTTGCAGGCGCGCCATGCAGAGTGAGAGGAGGTCGCCGCGCTTGCCCGTCGCGAAGGCGTGGACTTCGTCGACGACGATCGTCTTAAGGCCGGCGAACATCGTGACGCTGTCGGGGTAGCTCAAAAGCAGCGACAGCGATTCGGGTGTGGTGAGCAGGATCTGCGGCGGCTTGACCCGCTGCCGCGCCTTGCGGTCGCTGGGGGTGTCGCCGGTGCGGGTCTCGACGCGGATGTCGACGCCCATTTCGTCGAGGGGGGTGACGAGGTTGCGCTGGATGTCGACGGCGAGCGCCTTCAGCGGCGAGACGTAGAGGGTGTGGAGGCCTTCCGTCGGCGCCTCGATCAGCTCGGCGAGCGTGGGGAGGAAGCCGGCGAGCGTCTTGCCCGCGCCGGTGGTGGCGACGAGCAAGGCGTGGCGGCCGGCGCGGGCCTCGCGCAGCATGTCGAGCTGATGGCGGCGGGGGTGCCAGCCGCGGGAGGCGAACCAGTCGGTCAGCGGCTGGGGGAGGTCCATCATGGTGTATGTAGGGTGGCGTCGGGCCGCTTCCATCCTTTCGTCACCCCGGACTGGTTCCGGGGTCCACTCCGCGGCGAGGGGGATGGCTAGAGCCTCTTGCCTTCCCCCCGTGGCCCGGTGGACCCCGGAACAAGTCCGGGGTGACGGTGTGGGTGGGGCGGCCGGGCACTCCACGCCATCTGGCGCGTAGTAGCGGAATGGCACGATTGGGCGACTGGCTGGAACCGCACCCGCACGGGATCTACGTGAAGCCCGCCGATGCGTGGATCGATCCGTCGGAGCCCGTGGCCAAGGCGCTGGTGACGCATGGCCATGCCGATCACGCGCGCGGCGGGCATCAGGCGGTGTGGGCGACGCCGGAGACGCTGGCGATCATGGATGCGCGCTATGGGCCGCAGGCGGGGCATGCGGTCGCCTATGGCGAGAGCATCCGGATGGGGGAGGTCGCCGTCGGCTATGTCCCCGCGGGTCATGTGCTGGGATCGGCGCAGATCGTGCTCGATTATCGCGGCGAGCGGGTGGTGGTGTCGGGGGATTACAAGCGGCGACCCGATCCGACCTGCGCGGCGTTCGAGCCGGTGCAGTGCGACGTGTTCGTGACCGAGGCGACGTTCGCGCTGCCGGTGTTCCGCCATCCCGATACCGGTGACGAGATCGACAAGCTGATCGCGCGGCTGCACGCGAACCCCGATCGCTGCGTGCTGGTGGGGGCCTATGCGCTGGGCAAGGCGCAGCGGGTGATCGCCGAATTGCGCGAGCGTGGGCACGACGCGCCGATCTACATCCACGGCGCGCTGCAGCGCTTGTGCGACCTGTATGCCGAACATGGCGTGCGGCTGGGCGAGCTGCTGCCGGTTGCCGACGCGAAGAAGGCGGATATGGCGGGGCATGTCGTGATGTGCCCGCCGGGTGCGCTCAACGACCGCTGGTCGCGGCGGCTGCCCGATCCGATCACCGCGATGGCGAGCGGCTGGATGCGGGTGCGCCAGCGCGCCCGGCAGAAGAATGTCGAGCTGCCGCTGATCCTGTCCGACCATGCCGATTGGGACGAGCTGACGACCACGCTGACCGAAATCGCCCCGCGCCAAGTGTGGGTGACGCATGGCCGCGAGGAGGCGCTGGTCCATTGGTGCGAGCAACGCCAGATGAAGGCGCGCGCGCTGGCGCTGGTGGGGTTCGAGGACGAGGACGATTGATCTACTTGCGATCTACATGCATGGTAATATAACTGTGCATATAGATTGGGGAGGCGGAGAATGTCGGGTGACGTCATCAGCGAACGCGGGCTGCTGTTCCTAGGCAGCCGCATGCGGCGATTGGGCGAACGGATGCAGGCGGACGTCGCCCGCGTGATCGAACAAGCCGGGTTGCCGCTCCAGCCCAGCCATTATCCGCTGCTCGCGACGCTGGACTGCGAAGGGCCGATGACCATCGGTACGATGGCCCAGTCGCTGGGCCTCAGCCAGCCGGCGGTGACCCGCAGCGTCGCGCGACTTGCTGAGCTGGGTTTAGTCGCAACTACGAAGGTCCATCGCGATCAACGCCACAAGACGGTCGCGCTCACCGAGCAGGCACAGGCCGTGCTGGCGCAGTCGGCGGCGACCGTCTGGCCGCGCGTCGAGGCAGCGGTGGCGGAGGTGTGCGGCGATGGCGCACGGCCGTTGCTCGCCCTGCTGGCGAGGCTGGAGCGGGGACTCGATGACGCATCGCTCGACCGACGCGCGCCGATGCTGACGGTGCTGCCGTTTTCCGACGACCTCGCCCCGGCGTTCCACGACATCAACGCACAGTGGATCGAGACGATGTTCACGCTCGAACCGACCGATCGCGAGGTGCTGGAACAGCCGCGGGCGCGCATCATCGCGCCAGGTGGCGATATCCGCTTCGTCGCCGCGGAGGGGCTGGGTGTCGTGGGGGCGTGTGCGTTGCAGAAGACCGGGGAGCGCCGCTTCGAATTGACCAAGATGGGCGTCCTGCCTGAAGCGCGCGGACGCAAGGCGGGCGAGTTCCTGTTACGCGCGATGATCGCGCGTGCGGCCGAGTTGGGCGCGGAAACGCTGTACCTGCTGACCAACGCGCGCTGTGCGCCGGCGATACATTTGTATGAGAAGGTCGGCTTCGTGCATGATGCCGAAATCATGCGCGATTATGGTGGCCGCTATGCCCGCTGCGATGTGGCGATGCGGTATCGGTTCCCGGAATAGGGCCGTCGATCCAGACCGGAAGAGGGCCTGCCGGCGGCGCAATTGCCTACCCCGTCATGCCGGACTTGATCCGGCATCCCGCTTTTCTCTTGGCGACGACGTAAGAAGCGGAACCCCGGCTCACGGCCGGGGTGACGGAAGAGGGGTGGCGCCGGCTGCGTGATGGGGGTGGGTGGATCAGGCGAGCTGGTCGGACAGGTCGTGCCAGTCTGGGTTGCCCCGTTCGATTAGGGCGATCTTCCAGTCGCGGTGCCAGCGTTTGAGGCGCTTTTCGTGGGCGATGCAGTCGGCGATCGCGGTGCTGCGTTCGGCCCAGACGAGGCGGTGCAATCCGTAGCGGCGGCAGAAGTCCGATCCGTCGCCGGTGCGATGCTGGTGGATACGGGCGGCAAGATGCGCGGTGACGCCGACGTAGAGCGTGCCGCGGTAGCGGTCGCTCATGATGTAGACCCAGCCGCCGCGGTCGTTTGCCATGCGGGGATGGTGCGAACGGGCCGGTGATGAGTCAAGATCGGATGGTTTGGTTTCTGGCTAGCGGCGTTTGTTCGACTGAAGAAGGGGAAGAAGCGGGACCCCGGGTCGAGCCCGGGGTGACGAAGGGGTGAGATGTTGCGCGGCGCTGCCCCAAAACTATTCCCGTCACCCCGGCCTTGAGCCGGGGTCCCGCTTCTTTTTGACCAAGCCTAGCAGCGCGAGGGGCCGCAGGTCAGGTGCGGGACAACGGGAGGCAGATCAGCCCCCCAACGCCCGCGCGCGGCGGCGTTGTACCGAGCTGCCGATGCCCATCGCTTCGCGGTATTTGGCGACGGTGCGGCGGGCGATGTCGAAGCCTTTGGCTTGGAGCAGTTCGACCAACGTGTCGTCGGACAGGATCTTGGCGCCCTCGCCGGCGATGAGCGCGCGGATCGCGCTCTTCACCGCCTCCGCCGACACCGCGTCGCCGCCATCCGCCGCCTGAATCGCGCTGGTGAAGAAGTATTTCAGCTCGAAGACGCCGCGCGCGCAGCTTAAGTATTTGTTGCTCGTCACGCGGCTGACGGTCGATTCGTGCATCTCGATCGCCTCGGCGACCTTGGCGAGCGTCATCGGCTTGAGGTGCGCGACGCCTTGCAGGAAAAAGGCTTCCTGTTGCTTCACGATCTCGGTCGCGACCTTGATGATCGTGCGCTGACGCTGGTCCAGCGCCTTGATGAGCCAGTTGGCGGAGGCGAGCGCGTCGGACAGCCAGGCCTTGGCGCTCTTGTCCTGCGGGCCGTGGCTGAGTTCGTGATAATAGCGGCGGTTGACGAGGACGCGCGGTAGCGTCGCGGCGTTGAGTTCGATGCCCCAGCCCGCCTTGGTCTTCATCACGAACAGGTCGGGGGTGACGGCGGGTGCGGGTTCGCCGCCGTAGCGGCAGCCGGGCTTGGGATCGTAGCTGCGCAGCTCGCGGATCATGTCCGCCATGTCCTCGTCGTCGACGCCGCACATGCGCTTGAGGCGGGCGAGCTCGCCGCGGGCGAGGAGATCGAGATTGTCGATCAGCCGCGCCATACAGGGATCGTAGCGGTCCGCCTCCTTCGCCTGGAGCGCGATGCATTCGGCGAGGTCGCGCGCGCCGACGCCGGTGGGGTCGAGTGTCTGGATTTGCGAAAGGACGCGTTCGACGCGGGCGAGCGCAGTGCCGAGGCGATTGGCGATGTCGAGCAGGGGGACGGTGAGGTAGCCCGCCTCGTCGATCTGATCGATCAGATGCTGGGCAATGAACCAGTCGGGGCCGTCGATGACCGCACCGGCCTGGGCGAGCAGATGGTCGGCGAGGCTCTTGTCGCCCTCCGCAAACGAATCGAAATCGATGCCGTCTTCGCCACCGACGCCACCGCCACCCGACCCGCCGTTGAGGCCCAATGCGCCGTCGAAGCCGCCGCCGCCGTCGGCGACGCTGTCCTGCTGGTGGCTTTCGGTGGCATAGTCGACGTCGAGCGGATCGGCCTTGGCGGCACCGGTGACGAGGTCGTCGGCACCGGCCGGCTCGTCCCGCTCGATGCGTTCGGGGCGGACGACCTCTTCGGTCTGTGCGGCTTCGAGCAGCGGGTTCTTCTCGATCTCTTCGGCGATGAAGCCTTCGATTTCGAGGTTGGACAGCGCGAGCAGCTTGATCGCCTGCTGCAGCTGCGGCGTCATCACCAGCGATTGCGACTGGCGGATGTCGAGGCGCGGGGCGAGGCTCATGACACGCCCATATTCCTCCCCCGCCAGGGGGAGGTGGCGCGCGCAGCGCGACGGAGGGGGAGGATAGGCCGCATCCGTTTCGGGTCCTCCCCCTCCGTCAGCCTGACGGCTGCCACCTCCCCCTGGCGGGAGAGGACTGATGGGGAGGCCGTCTCCATAACCCTACAGAGAGAAGCCCTCGCCGAGGTACAGGCGGCGGACGTTGGCGTCGGCGACCAGTTCTTCCGGGCTGCCGGCGAACAGCACGCGGCCGTCGTAGATGATGTAGGCGCGGTCGACGATGTCGAGCGTTTCGCGGACGTTGTGGTCGGTGATCAGCACGCCGATGTCGCGGCGCTTCAGGTCCTTCACCAGATCGCGGATGTCGGCGATCGAGATGGGGTCGATGCCGGCGAAGGGTTCGTCGAGCAGCATGATCGACGGATCGGCGGCAAGCGCGCGGGCGATTTCGGCGCGGCGGCGCTCGCCGCCCGACAGCGCCATCGCCGGGCTGGCTCGCAGGCGGGTGAGGCCGAATTCGTCGAGCAGTTTGTCGAGCTTGGCGGGGCGCTTGGACTTGTCGGGTTCGGAGAGTTCGAGGACCGCGCCGATGTTCTTTTCGATCGACAGGCCGCGGAAGATGCTGGTTTCCTGCGGCAGATAGCCCAGGCCCAGGATCGCGCGGCGGTACATCGGCAGGCGGGTGATATCCTCGCCATCGAGCATGATGCGGCCTGAATCGGGCTTCACCAGCCCCATCACCGAATAGAAGCAAGTCGTCTTGCCCGCGCCATTGGGGCCGAGCAGGCCGACCACCTCGCCGCGGTCGACCGAGACGGAGACGTCGGTGAGGACGACGCGCTTGTCGTAGGATTTGGCGATCGAGATCGCCTGCAGGCCGCGGTTGGCGGGCGCTTCGTGGATCGCTTCGGCGGTCTGAAGGTCGGTCACGGCGTCCATCGGCTGATGCCTCGCATCAAAGGGTTAGTAGAGCGTTGCGCGTTGGCAAGCTTCGTGCATGCGGGGCCCGTCATGGCGCGGGGAGCGCGCGGAGGGAAGCCCCCTTGCGATGGGTGGGGGCGGGTCGGTGCCAAGTCCTCCCTCGCGTAGCGGGGGAGGGGGACCGCTCGGCGCGAGCCGAGTGGTGGAGGGGGTGTTGCCGCATACGGGACGTTCGCCGTTGACCTCCCCCTCCGTCACCGCCTTCGGCGGCGCCACCTCCCCCTGGCGGGGGAGGACTTTGGGGGGTCAGTTGCGCTTCGGGACCGAGAAGGTGCCCGTCACGCGGCCGTTGGGGGCGGCGCTGGTCGTCGCGCCGGGGGCGCCGGCGGAGCCGCGGACCGAGGAGCCGTCGATCACCGCGCGGCCGGTGTCGAGGTTGATCGTCAGGCGACCGCCGTTCACGGTGTTGCCGCCCTGCGTCAGCGTGACCGCGCCGAGCATCGTGATGACGCGGCGGTTGAGATCGTAGATGGCATATTGCGCCTTGGCGGTCTGGTCCGGGCGCTTGACCGTGACGCCGCCGCTCGCGTCGAGACGCGAGACCTGCGGGTTCCCGCCGATCACCTGGCCCGTATAGAACACCGTCATGCGCGCCGCGGTGAGCGTCATTTCCGCCTGGCGGACATTGACGTTGCCCGACAGGACCGCGCGATTCGCCTTGTCCTGCAATTCGATCGTGTCCGCGCCGAAATCGATCGGCGCGTTCGAATTGTGCGCGGTCTGCGCGGCCAGAGGGGCGGCCACAGCGAGGACGGCAGGGATGAGGAAGGGGAGCGCGCGCATGGGCGGCTATTTCGTCCTTCCCGGCACGATCCGCAAGCGGGCATTGCCGGTGAGCCGCACGGTGCGATCGTCGAGGTTTGCGTTCAGGCGATCGGCGCTGAAATTCCCCTGCGTGACGGTGCCGGTGACCTTGCCGTCGCTCTGCATCGTCTTGGATTTCAGATCGATCGTCGCGTCGCTTGTATCGAGGCGATAGTTGTTGGGGCCGCGCACGGCGATCGGCCCGTCGACCTTCATCTGTTCGGTCTTGAGGTCGTAGCGCCCCTGATCGGCGCGCAGCGTTGCCGGGCCGTCCTGCAATTGCAGGTCTGCGGCCATGCGGTTGATCTCGACGATCGGCACGCTGCTGCTCTGCTGCACCGCCGAACCGGCGTTGAGCGTGAACGCCTGCCCCTTGTCGTCCTGCCCGCGATAGGTCGCGGCCTGCAGCTTCATGCGTTCCTTGGCGACCTCGACCTTGTTCTTGTCGAGCACGAAGGAGACTTCGTTGCTGGCGGTGAGCGGGGCCATGACGAGGAAGGCGGCGAGCACGCCGATCGCGATCGGCAGCCCGCTGTTGAGCAAGGTGATCAGCCGGTCGTGGCGGCTGCCGGGCGCGGCCCAGCGCTGGCGTGCCGTCCGCACGCGCGCGAAGCCGTCGACGGTCGCCGCCATCGACTCAGGCATGCGCGAAGATGTCGATTTCGGGCCAGCCGGCGAGATCGAGCGCGGCGCGAGTCGGCAGGAAGTCGAAACACTGCTGCGCCAGCTCCATGCGGCCTTCGCGGATCAGGCGGCGGTCCAGCTCGGCCTTCAGGCGGTGGAGGAAGCGCACGTCGCTGGCCGCATAATCCTTTTGCGCGTCGCTGAGCTCGGGCGATCCCCAGTCGGACGATTGCTGCTGTTTGCTGAGTTCCTGCCCCAGCAGTTCGCGGACCAGTTCCTTCAGGCCATGGCGATCGGTGTAGGTGCGGATCAAGCGCGAGGCGATCTTGGTGTCGTATGCGGGCGCGGCGACCACGCCGAGATAATGCTGGACCGCGGCGATATCGAAGCGGCCGAAGTGATAGAGCTTCAGGCGCGCGGGATCGGCGAGCACCGCCTTCAGGTTCGGTGCGGCATAATCGCTGTCGGGGCCGAAGCGCACGAGATGTTCGTCTGGGCCGCCATCGGACAGCTGCACGACGCACAGGCGATCGCGGGGCGTGATGAGGCCCATGGTTTCGGTGTCGACGGCGATCGATGCGCCGGGAGCGAAGACGTCGGCGGGGAGGTCTTCCTCGTGGAAGTGAACGGTCATGCCGCAGCCCTACGCGGCTCCGCGGCGCGGCTCAACGATTAACATTGTGTCACCGAAACATCGCGATAGGCGCGCACCGCAGCGATAAACGTGCTGTGGCGGCCACAACGGGCAAGTATCGGCACGACTTGCCCCCAAGATACGACGAATTTGTTCGCGGGGACTTGTAATGTGCGCTATGGCAGGTCCCAAGGCGCAATAGGTTTGGCGCCCGGAGGCTCGCGTTCGTCGTCCGGCGCACGGGTTCTTCGACGGATTGGATGCGGGCGAACCGGGAAGACGAATAGGGTTATGAGTTACGACAAAGGTGGCCGCGGCAATCGTGGCGGACGTGGTCGCGACAAGCGCGACGGTTTCGGCGGCGACGATTTCGGTGGCGGCAGCAGCTACGGCGGCGGCGGCTTCGGTGGCGGCGGCGCTGGCGATTTCAGCGATATCTTCGGCGATGTGTTTGGCGATATCTTCGGTGGCGGCGGTGGCCGTCGTCGTGGGCCCAACGCACCTGCACGGGGTTCCGAC